>ENA-OREN01000636-OREN01000636.1-marine-metagenome-genome-assembly--contig:-NODE-636-length-48202-cov-7.717070_pt1 | contig 48202 bp, 40 predicted proteins | sample MGYA00248624_ERZ508555 | MGnify/ENA primary metagenome ERZ508555 (study PRJEB26222, sample SAMN06267773) | marine metagenome | isolation source: Saanich Inlet, British Columbia, Canada | place... | reverse complement strand
TGTCCGCTGGTATTTATTTTTATCAGATCCAGACCCGTGACTTTATTAAAACCAAGAAAATGGTGCTGTTGAAGTAAAAAGTTTGTTTTTGACTTAGTTATTTTTCTTTCATGATTTATATTCAATGCAACCAATGAGGAGGTTCATATGCGTAATTCTGCAAAATTTAGCATCATTTTATATATGTTATTATTTTCAATAACATTAGGACAAACTAAAAAAACAAATATTTGGGACGATGAAAATTTTAATGGTTTGAAGTTTCGTGGAATTGGCCCGGCTTTAATGTCAGGTAGGATTTCAGATATTGCTATACATCCTGAAGATGAAAATACATGGTATTTAGCTGTTGGTTCTGGTAATGTTTGGAAAACGGTAAATGCTGGAGTTACATGGACTCCTATTTTTGATGACCAAGGCTCATACTCAATTGGTTGTGTGACTATAGATCCTAATAATCCAAATATAGTTTGGGTAGGCACCGGTGAAGATCTAGGAGGTCGTCATTTTGGTTATGGTGATGGCGTTTATAGATCTGAAGATGGCGGTAATACTTGGAAAAATATGGGACTGAAGAACTCTGAACATATTTCAAAAATTGTAATTCACCCAAATGATTCAAATATAATATGGGTTGCGTCGCAAGGCCCTCTTTGGAGTAAGGGTGGACAGAGAGGCGTCTATAAGTCAATAGATGGTGGAAAAAACTGGAAATTAGTTCTTAGTGACAATGAATGGACTGGCGCTACTGAGTTAGTCTTAGACCCCAGGAATCCAGATATAATCTATGTTGCAATGTGGCAAAGACATCGAACAATTGCGGCTTATATGGGTGGTGGTCCTGGAACTTCAATACAGAGAAGTGATGATGGAGGTAATACTTGGAAAAAGTTAACTAAAGGATTACCTAAATCAAATATGGCAAAAGTAGGTTTAGATATCTCTAAACATAATCCAGATATTTTATATGCTGCGATTGAATTAGATAGAAGAACAGGTGGTGTTTATAAATCTGAAGATCGCGGTGAAACTTGGAAAAAACAGTCTGATGCAGTAGCGGGAGCTACAGGACCTCATTATTATCAAGAATTATATGCTTCTCCGCATCATTTTGATAGACTCTATTTAATGGATTCAGCTTTGCAGATATCAGATGATGGCGGAAAAACATTTTATCGTATGAATGAAAAAAATAAACACGGAGATAATCATGCTATTGCTTTTAGAAAAAGTGATCCAGATTATCTATTGGTAGGTTCAGATGGTGGTCTTTATGAATCATTTGACCATACAAAAACATGGCGTTTTATGGCCAATTTACCACTTACACAATTTTACGATGTAGCTTTAGATGACTCAGAGCCATTTTATAATATTTTTGGGGGCACTCAAGATAATAGTACAGAAGGTGGTCCCTCAAGAACAGATACATGGCAAGGAATTCATAATTCCCATTGGCGCGTGGTTCTAAATTGGGATGGACATCAACCGGCTACTGAACCAGGAAACCCAAACATTATGTACGGTCAGCGTCAACAAGGAACGTTGGCTCGAATTGACATGCTTACAGGTGAAGTGACAGATGTTCAGCCACAACCTCGAGTAGGTGAAACTTATGAAAGGTTTAACTGGGATGCTCCAATCCTAGTCAGTCCTCATAAACCATCAAGATTGTATTTTGGGTCTCAACGTGTTTGGAAAACAGATAACAGAGGCGATAGCTGGGAACCCATTTCAAAAGATCTGACTCGTGACCAAAATAGATTTGATCTACCAATAATGGGTAGTAGGCAAAGTTGGGATAATGCATGGGATGTTAGTGCAATGTCAAATTATAACACTATCTCAGCCTTATCAGAATCTCCAGTCAAAGCAGGTTTAATATATGCGGGTACAGATGATGGGTTTATCAACATCACATCTAACGATGGCAAGTCTTGGAAGCAAATTGAAGTAAAGAAATTACCAGGTGTACCTGCGACTGCCTACGTAAACGATATCAAAGCAGATAATTTTGATGTAAATAAAGTTTATGCGGTTTTGGATAATCATAAGTATGGTGATTATCAACCATATATATATTCAAGTAATGATAAAGGGAAAACATGGAAATCAATTACTTCAAATCTTCCAGACCGTACACTAACTTGGCGTATAATTCAAGATCATGTAGAAAAAAACCTCTTTTTTGCAGCTACTGAATATGGAATATATTTCTCAATTAATTCCGGTAAGTCTTGGTCAAAATTAAATGGAGGTGTGCCAACTATATCATTTAGAGATTTAGCAATACATAAGCGTGAGAATGATCTTGTTGGAGCATCCTTTGGTCGTGGATTTTTTGTTTTTGATGACATCTCTGTTTTTAGAGAATTGTCTAATAGTCAAATGAATGATAAAGCTACGCTTTTCTCAGTTAAAAATGCATGGTGGTATATACCAAGGCCATATTTAGGTTTTAATGATCCATGGAATGGACTAAAAGGAAGTCAAGGCGATAGCTACTTTGTTGCGCCTAATCCTCCCTTTGGTGCAGTTTTTACTTATCACTTAAGTGAAGGCCTTGTCACTAAAAAGGAAGTGCGTACAAAAAAAGAGAAATCAACTTTAAAAAAAGGGAAACCCGTTGGATTTCCAGGTTGGAAGATTGTTGAGTCAGAACGTAGGGAACTTGACTCTAAGGTTTTAATCGAGGTAAAAGATTCTAATGGTGAAGTAGTTCGAAGATTAGAAGGTCCAACATCGAAAGGCTTTCATCGCATAGCTTGGGATTTACGTTACCCCTCACCTAATTCAATTTTAGGTGAAAATTCTTCTGCGAATGGTTCAGGCTTTTTAGCTCCGCCAGGAAAATATAATGTAACCATGTTTGTTAAATTGGATGGTAAAATTGAAAAAGTATCAGACTCTAAAAGTTTTGATGTCGTTCCATTACGTAAAGGAGCACTGGTTACAGAATCTCATGATAAAATAGCTGATTTTTGGCGTGAATATGAAAAAACTGCTAAAAGAGGATCTGCGATACAATTTGAAGTTGCAGAAATCTTAAAGAAAGTTGACCGCATGCACTTAGCCATAAGTCAATCATCAGGGAAAATTGGTGATTTAGATAATCGTTTATCTAAGCTGCACAATGATGTATTAGAAATGGATCAAGCCTTAAATGGTAATAGGTCAAAAATGGAACCCGGTGAAAAGACTAATCCTACAGCAACAAGTAGATTAGCTGTCGTTCATCGTATTATTGAATATTCCACTTATGGTCCTACAGAAACTGCTATTGAGAATCTTTCATTAGCACAAATAGGGTTGGATAAAATACAAATACAATTAAATCAAAATAATAATGACCTTGAATCTATATTGAGACGCATGGAAAACGCTGGTTCACCATGGATTGAAGGTGCTCCAATTCCAAAAAATAGATAAAAGATATCTTAAAAAAAGGCAATAATTAATTTTGAGTGTTTTATTGCCTTTTTTACCTCATAAAAGGTAAATTACGACTGGACAACGTATTTATTCGAGACAATGATTACGTAGAATCACTGTATCTTCGATGAAACCAATTAATTGGGTATGCTTATGAAGCAAGGATCTTTTATTACATTTAGGCTTTCTTTCTTTTTAATGTTTTTTGTGCTTTTCGCACCATTCTCATCTCTTGTTGGTCAAGAGGAAGATGGATCTACAGAAGAAATATTTTGGGGTGACGACGAAGAAGAAGCTATCGACTTTGGTGAAGAGTTTGACTTTTCTGATGATGAAGAAGGAGAGGGAGATTTTGAGGATTTTGAAGATGAATTCTCAGATGAAGAGTTTGGCGATGAAGAGATAGAGGATTTTTCCGATGATTTTGCTGACGAACCTCAGGAAAGTATTTCAGCTGTTTCAAGTCGTTTAGGATATACGTTGAATATAATCGGTTCTTCGCCTGGTTTTGTGAATCATCAGCTTAGAACTTACAATTCAGGTATGGATTTTAGAGCTGCCTTTGAATTTCCAATGCTACTTGAAATGGGGCCTTTTCGTTTTCGTCTTGGTGCTGAAGTAGGCACTTTTAAATTTACTAATTATAAACCTATTGGTGGAACTTACTCTGGAGTTCATGTTACAGGGATACTCTCATTTCCAGCGGGTCCTGGTCAGGTAAGGCTTGGCGGTGGAATGGTAGGCAAAGGATTTGGCTTTATTGCTGAAAACTCTTATGGCTTTGCCCTTGGTGATGCTCTTGATATTCGTTTAGGTATTCGCTCTACAACTGCCCTCAATGTAACTGACGATAAAAGTAATAAACTTGGCACTGTAAGCTGGTTAGATGGCATAATTGTATTGGGCGTAAGTCTTTAAATCACTGTTGTTGATTTTGTTTAATCACATGTTTAATTATTTTAAAATTATATTAGTCTTAATTTTTACCTCGATTACTATATCTGCTCAGGGACATAGTAGTGCTGTAGTCGCCATGGGTGGTTCAAATAATGTAAACGGATTTTATACTAACCAAACTACATTTCTTACTTATACTTTTACAATTGATGTAGCAGATGATGATAATGTAACTGATGTAGAATTAAGAGGTGTGGTTCTTGCTGACGGAGCAAACCCTAGTGCAGCAAACACTGCTAATTACGCCACAAGAATGACAATTCATTGGGATGCGCAAAATGGTTGTTCATCCGGTACGGCAGAAGCTTACCCTTGTAGTTCCATTGATGATGGAGAAGCGTTTACTGTAAAGGTCTACCAAAGTGCAATTGAAGGACTTCCTAATTTTGCCAATGGAAAAAGATTGTTTATAGGCTTGTATTACAAAGGTGATAATAACAGATTTGATGTAGCTAACTATTCTGGGTCAGGTGTTAACTCGGGCACAAATGGCTTTTATTTAGATATTGACACTGAGGCGCCACAACTAAGTAATATTAGAGAAAATGACTCTGATGATAATTATGCTACTAACGGATTTTTCAAAGACTGGAAGTTTAAATATACTGTTGGCGGTGAAGCTATTACTTCAGGAACAATAACATATACTAAAGTTAGTGGAGATGGAAATACTGTAAATGTTAGTTCTGGCTCTAATGGTGCTGATACATTTGACAATGGTGAGACTGCTAGTTCAAATCATGTATATGGTGAAAATAGCGTAGGTGGTGATCCTAGTCTTGTTACAAATACTTATTATAATATAGCAATTCTTGTAAGAGATAATCATAATAATGAGAGAACGTATTCTTATTCAAATATGAAATTTGATACAACGGTGCCAACGGTAACGCACTTAACCTCGACCGATGCAACTTATACTGAGAATGATGTTGTTCCTATAACTGTTCACTTTAGTGAAGAAGTAACTAAAACGGGTACTCCTGCTTTAGCTTTGGAGACTGGTGATAACGATGCTAGTGTGAATTTTTCTAGCGGGGATAATTCTGATGAACTACTTTTTAATTATACAGTGGCCAGTGGTCATATAAATTTAGATCTAGATGTTAGTGATAGAAGTTCATTATCAGGAACGATTAAAGATTATGCTGGTAATCAATATGTTACAAACAATGGACTCCCAGCCGATGGTTCAGGAAATCAATTAGATGAAAGACAGGCGGTTGTAGTTGATGGTGACGCTCCTGCGAGTGCTGTACTTACTTCTGTTATTCCAACAGGTGGTACTGTTGAGCCTGGTAAATGGAATGCTACAAATACAGGCGTTGCGATAGTTGTGCCATTAGTAACAACTGATGCTTCACTTGATGATGGTAAAATAGATATTACAGCTACTGAAAGTGCTGCAAATAGTTTTGAAAATGTTGTTGTTAATCAAGCTATTAGTCAAGCTGAACGAGGAGCTGGTTTTAAAACTATTAATTTGTCTGAAGCTGAGATGGAAGGCATAACTAATTACGCTGATTCCAAAACGATTAAATTCACATCAAAAACATATGATAAAGCTGGCAATGTTACCACTGGCCCTGCTACATACAAACAACTAGTAGTTGATGTAGCAGCTCCATATGTTGAACAAATTACAAGTACAAATGGTACCTATAGACAGGGTGAAACTGTAACCATAGTATTAGATTGGAGTGAGGCAGTAACAATAACAAATAACGGTACTCCAGCTCTTACATTAAATACAACAGGCTCACATTGGAGTTTTACAGGTTCAGCAGATGCTGTAGCATTAAAGACAGCATTAAGTGATGACGATATGACTTTTACTTTTGATGTAGCTGAAACACATGTCGCAAGCGATCTTAATTATAAATCAACTGCAGCACTCAGTTTAGCTGCTGGCGTTGAAATTATTGATGTTAATGGAAATCCATGGGATGGAACATTGCCTGCCCTTGATGCAAACACTAATGGTCCTCCAGTTCAAAAAGCTTTAGCACCAGTATATAACCTCATTATAGATGGAAAAGCACCCACAGTTCAAACAACTGCAGATGTTATAACTGTTGGTGGAGATTCAATTAGAGCAGGCTATTTAAATGCAGGTAACACGTCTGTCGAAGTAAAAGTGCCATTGGGTCCAGCTGATGATGGATCTCTGACAAATGGTCAAGTTGTTCTATTGGCAGAAGTAGGTTCTGCGCCAGAAGCAGATGATACGATTGGAGGACTTGCAGCTCAAACAATATCGGCTGATAATTTAGCAGCAGGATTTAAAACTGTTTCAGTTAATGAAACTGATTTAGATGGCATTACTAATTTTGCAGAAACTGCAGTTATTCATTTTAGTGCTAATACAAAAGATGCCTCAAGTACAGGTAGTTCAAGAAATAGTACCTTAAATACTGAAAGTGCAACAACTTTGATCGTTGATCAAACAGTACCCGCAAGTGCTGTATTGGCTTCTTTTGCCACTACAGGAGGTGTTGTTGTTGATGCTTACTGGAATGCATCAAATACAGGATTGAGTGCTGTTTTAACTGTACCTAACGATGCTACCCTTGATGATGGTTTTGCTCAACTTGAAAAAAATATAAATAATGCTGGATGGGTACGGATGGGTGCCCCTGTCCAAATAACTCAAGCAGAGCGTCAAGCTCAGAGTAAAACAATAACAAACACGGCAGCTCATTTAGAAAAAGCAGGACTTACAGAAGGTCATACCATAAAATTTCGTGCAGTTATTTGGGATGTAGCTGGTAATAGAGTTGACGGCGCCACTTTTGGAACTACGTATACTGTAGATCAATTAGTACCTACAGTTGATGAGGTGACTTCTGATCAAACAGAAGGAAACCCTAAATTAAAAGTTGGTGAAACTCTTGATATTAAAGTAATTTTTACGGAAGTAGTTAATATTGTAGGAACGCCAAAATTATTATTAGACACTGATGAGTCGCCTGGGTCAGTTCTTTCTGAAGCACCATATAATTCTGCTACAGGTTCAACTTCACCTAAATTTCGTTTAACCGTTGCAACAAATAATTATAATGAAGATCTTAATTATAGAGCCACTAATTCTCTTGAATTGAATGGCGGTACGATTAGGGATGCAGCTGGTAATGATGCAACATTAACGTTACCAGCATTGAATGATCCTAAAGCACTTGAGCAAACTAAAACTTATTGGGTAGATGGTGTGCTTCCAACAATATTAACGGTTGGAAGTGTTACGACAGCTGGTGATACTATCGTAGCCGGTTATTGGAATGCGAAGAACACGGGGATTACAGTGGTTGTTCCATTAGAAAGCACTGACGCTAGTTTAGAGAATGGTAATGTTCAACTTCAAGGAAGAGCTATCGGTAATGGCGCTGATGGTGCTTGGGAAGACTTTGGACCTAATCCTACTATTTCATCAAATGATTTAAATGCTGCTTTAATTTCAATTACAGCAACAAAAAATAATTTTACAGGACTGGATCAATTTAGTGATGGGGATGTGGTTTCTATACGCGCAACTGTAACGGACTTTAATGGCAACTCAAGTACGTTTACTGCCTCAAATACAACGATTACTGTTGACCTTACTTACCCGTCTACTCCCGCATCGTATAAGCCTTCTGCTATCAAATCAAGCGTAGCTTTTGGTGGAGCTGATGATGCAACCTATGGTATCTATTGGAATCAGACTCATGCAGGAATAAATATTACTACTCCATTTACCAATGATGCATCTTTAGAGGGTGGATATTTGCAATTTCAAGCTAGGGCAGCCGCAGGTGGCACTTGGGTGCCAGTTGGTTATAGAAAGACAATCACATCAGCGCAAGTCGCCTCCGGCGCTGATCTTACATATGCATTTGATGATGTGACTAGTATTCAAGCGCGGACTCAACCAGATGGGACAGCCAACGTTGGTGGAGATGATGAACAAGAATTTGGAATTGATAAAATTGCTGGTTTTGATAATGATAAAGAAATTTATTTTAGAGTTATGGTTGCAGATGCAGCTGGCAACAGTATTTATAGTGACATATCTGATGTTACTATCTATGTTGAAGAGAGAAGTCCAACAATAAGTGAAGTAACATCTTCTACAGCAGATGGAGCTTATAAGGAAGGTGATAAGGTCAATCTTCAAGTTGTTAGTACAACAGTATATGCTGCAGAGCCACTTATGACAGTAACTGGAACACCTCAGTTAAAGCTTGAGACAGGTGCTATTGCTGATGCTGTAGTAAACTATACTTCAGGTTCAGGAAGTAGAACCCTTCTTTTCGAGTACACCGTTGCTGCGGGTCATACCTCAGCTGACCTTAACTACTTTGCTACTGATGCTCTTACATTGAATGCTGGAACCATTAAAGATCCTTATGGAAATAGTGTCACATTAGATTTGCCAGCACTTAATAATGCCAGTGCACTTATGCAGAAAAAAGATATTGAGATTGATACCACTCCTCCGTCAGTTACCTTTACCTATGATGACCCTGATAGCTTGGTGCGTTTTGAAGATGGTCAGCTAGTTATTACAGCAACCTTAAGTGATGACATAGAGTTTAATACAGTACCTATACTTACGATAGACTTTCCAAATAATACAGCTGGAGATAAGGCTAACGTTTCTATGACAGCAACCACTACAAAAATATTTACATATAATCTTCCATTGGTAGATAATTCAGATGGACAAATTGCAGTCTCAATCACAGCAAAAGATAAAGCACTTAATCCACTTATTGCGGACTCCGTATTTGCTGATTCTATTATAACGATCGATAACACTGATCCAATTGCATTTACAACAGGTTTGATGACATTGTTTGGTGATACGGTATCAGGCAGTTGGTTTAATAAATCAACTGACAGTGTTAAAGTTGATGTTCCTATCGATGTGACTGATCAATCTTTATTGCGAGGTAATATTCAAATTCAAATGCAAGTAGATGGAAAGATGACCACAGATTCATGGGCGACAATTCTACCAAAAGATGATATTAGTGTTCTTGCAGCTACTATATCAAAATATCGGACTAAAAAAGAGGTGCTAGATATACTAACACCACAAAAATTAGCTCAAGGTGATAGTGTTTTTGTTCGTGCTTTAATAAATGATCAGGTTGGCAATTCAACCATTGGAGCTACAAGTGCTTCATTCTTTATTTTAGATACAATTCCACCGGCAGTTCCAGTAGGAAAAAAAGCATTAATAACATTAACCGATCGACCAGATACCACAATTAGTAATTTGGATGGCGAGAGTATTTTTCTTACATCCCTTAGAAATGGTAATAATAACGACACTTTATGGACAAATGACTCACTTAACTTTGCTACTCAAAATTGGGAAGACCCTAAATTAGAAGCGGAAGTTGCAAAATCTGGAATTCAGCGTTATGAATATTCATTAATGGAAAGTTCAACTAAAGACTCGACAAGCGCTTTTTCAACATTTAGATCGTACAAATTTCAAACGAATTTACTAGACACAGTCATTATTGCAATTGATTCATTGAGACATAATCGATGGTACTATCCAAAATTAAGGGCCGTTGATGTAGCTGGCAATATTTCTAGCCCTATAGATTACTATAAAACTTTTAGGCATAATGCGCGTCCTATTGTAGATACTATACCTAGAGTTATTGCTTATGAAGACATATTATGGGAAGAAGTATTAGAAATCAATGATAGAGATGTTGCAACATTAAGATCTGATGAATTCTTCTATGTACTTGAATCTTATATATCAGATACTACTGTATCTCCCTGGGCTATTATTGAACCAAAAATCAATACAATTAATGCAACAGTTTCTGTTGCGGGTAAAGTTTCTTTTACACCAACAAAACTAGATACAGCAGCATACATTCATCGAGTTATCATTACAGACAATTGGGGACTTAAAGACACTATTGATATAGAAATGCGCGTTAACCCTGTTAATGATCCACCTGTTTTAGATTTATCATCAATAAGTAAATTAATTTTCAATGAGGGTGCCAATAGTGATTCAATAAACTTAACAAGATATGTAACTGATGAAGACAATCTTACATCATCTCTTAAATATTCTTTTAAAATTGCTTCAAAGTTACCTTCTAATATTGGCTATCCAACTGCTAAAATTGGTTTTCTTTCAAACTTCAGTAATGTATACAAAAATAAACTGATAACCGATCTTGTAGATGAATATCCTTCATCGACAATTATACAAAAAAATAACTCATTAGTTGTTTATCCAGGTAGTATATCAGACTTTAAAGATCCAATAAAGGTTGATTCCTTAAGTCAAACTGAAGGAGATATTGATTCATTGTACGCTTGGATAACTCAAACGGACACTGCATCTGCTGATACAAATTACTATACTGAATATGATATGTTAGTAGAATATACCGCTATTGACCCAAGTGGGCTTGAAGGAAAAGATACAGTTTTATTTTTTATTGATGCACTAAATGATCCACCGGTCTGGAGTGGTTTAAGAGATACAGTAGTAAAAGAGAATGATTCAATCTATATCGATTTTGCCAATTACTTAACTGATGTTGATGACTCTACACTAACGTTGACAATTTTACCTTTAACATATAATTCTAATGTTACTGTGGAGCCAAATAAAACTTTTGAGAAAAAACCTGAAGGTTATGTCTATTCAAGTAAGGCCAGAAAAGATATAGTAAAAATTAAACCTGATCCATTATGGTTTAAACCAAATTCCGGTCCTTGGAAAGATGCATCTATAACTAAGAATGCAATAGATACTCTTACTAATCAAATTAAATTTAAAATTACGGCCGCTGATAACGATACATCTGCAATAGATACATTTATCGTTAAAGTCCAACGTGTACCACGTCCTGAGATCCGCATGTACGTTGTCCAAAACAATGCGTTCACCAATTACTACGAGATATTTCTTGTAGATTCGGTGGGTAAAACAAGGGACCTTACACTTAATGTTCAGTCAAAAACTGTGACACTGGACACAGCGGCCGCATTTACTTATGTTGGTCATTATAATTTCCAAACTAAAGGAAACTATACATTTGAAGTCGATTCAAAAGGTATTGTTGGTGATACAATTATCACAGAAACTATAGGATTAACTTTAGCTAAAATGTATGGTAATTGGGCTGGTGTAAGTGCAGATGGGCAATTCCATGTGATTGGCAAAAATGGTTCCGTTGATTTTGACCAAACAATTATGATATTAGACTCTACTTTATTTGAACCTCACTTCAATGATCGTGCTTCTTATTTGCTTGGAAATGAAGGCTCAAGGTTTAATAAGCTGGTTGAAGTCTCATTACCAGGTGATGAAGATGAAATAGCCATATATAGACGTTCAATTGGTAGTGGTTGGATTGAATTACCATCTTATACTGAAGGTAGTCGCGTTAATGCTTATACAGATAAGATGGGTTATTTTAGAATTGGTCCTAAAACATTAACTGTTCCTGGGCAGACATCACTTCAACAAAATTATCCAAATCCTTTTAATCCTTCAACGACAATTGAATATGATTTAGGGTTTGTTGATGGACCTTATCAAAGAGTAAATGTGATAATATACGATATTATGGGTAGAAACATAAAAGTACTGGTTAATGATGAAAAAAGTATTGGTCGATATAATGTTAGATGGAATGGTAAAGATCAAAATGGCGTAGAAGTTTCATCGGGAGTCTATTTTGTTCATTTGACTACTGATATGGGTCGAAGTAAAACTAAAAAAATCATGTTAATGCGCTAATGATTAATTTTAATAGAATATCTCTTATTTTACTACTTTCTATTGGACTATTATCTATAGATGCTTGTAGAAAGAAATTCGCAGCAACGGCAGAGGATATGGTTGATTATGGTTGGGTTTTGTATGAGACTAATGATTATTTAAATAGTAACACATGGTTCCAAGATGCTGTAAATGATGATAGTGAATGGAAAGATGCATATAATGGTTTAGGTTGGTCTTACGCTAAATTAATGGTACTAGATAGTAGTATTAATCACTTTAAGACAGGTCTTGAAAAAAAGCAGGATCAATGGAGTATAATTAATACTCAAGCTGAAATACTAGCAGGTTTGACTTTTGCATACCATGCAAAAGGCAATGATTCAAAAGCTATTGAATATGGTCGTACTTTTTTGGACTCAACAGTTAAACCGTTGGAGCCTGGTTGGTATTTCACTCATGATTCTTTATTAAATTATCTAGATTTGCGCATAACATTAGCAGCTTCATATTTTGCTAAAGGAAAGTTTGATTCAACAATATTACAAGTAACAGTAATACTTGACTCTTTGAATTCGAGTGAAGTTGCAATTACAGATACTTCACTAAATGGTAGAAAGTTAATGGCAAAACAAATTATGTCATTACAAGATGTTCTTTTTAGTAAATAGTTTTATATGAAACAAGATAATGAATATTGGATGAAACAAGCACTTATTCAGGCAGATAAAGCTTTGCAGTTAAAAGAAGTACCTGTTGGAGCTATTATTGTAAAAGATAATAAAGTAATAGGTAGAGGTTACAATCAAAAAGAGCAATTAAATGATCCAACAGCTCATGCTGAAATTGTTGCTATTACGGCAGCAGCAAATACATTAGAAGATTGGCGATTAAATGATTGTGTTTTATATGTAACTAAGGAACCATGCTCAATGTGCGCAGGTGCAATTTTAAACGCGCGTTTAAAATTGGTTGTTTTTGGTTGTTATGACGAAGAAGAAGGTTGCTGTGGTTCTTTGTATCAACTTTGTGGTGACCCAAGATTTAAAACAAAGGTATCTGTAATGGGCGGTGTAATGGAGTCACAATCATTAAGTTTAATCAAAGATTTTTTTATTAAAAGTCGTAAAAAAGTATAAATGAAGATTTACGAAATAGAAAAATATTTGTAATTTCATAACTCAATCTTTGGAGATATGACATATCTTAGCTGATGAAAGTGCGCTTGAAATTCAGAGTGTTGAATTAGTTTTGATGATTCAATTACTTCTTTCTACTTAATAATTAAAAAATAAAGAAAAATGAAAAATTATATAAATATATTAATACTCATAGTCGTATTTATTTCCTGTTCAAAACCAATTTCAATTAATGATTTAGAAAGCGTGGATGGTATAGCTATTAATCCTGGAACTGGCGAGCCATTTACAGGAGAAGCTTCTTTAGATTTTTATAATGGTGGAACTAGAATGATAGGATCTTATGAATTAGGAATTAAATCAGGTCAATGGAAATATTATGTACAAAATACAGAAAATAAATACTATGATTTAACTTTTGTTGATGGAAATATAGTAAAAGCAATATATAATGACGGTGGTAGGCAATGGGAAGGAACACCTGTAGCGCACGAACCAGATTCGATAATGGCTGATGGTTATTACTTTGTTCAAGAACAAGAGATCTATAATTATAACATGTCACCTACAGTTTATGTTCAGTTAGTAAATAGTAATCCTCATGGTGAACTCACAAGGTGGTTTCCTGAAGGTCAAATGTTTTCAGATGGAAATTTTGTACATGGTAACCGTCAAGGTCCTTTTAAATGGTGGTATAAAAGTGGAGTTTTAAAAGAAACTTCTTTTTGGGACAATGGAAAGCAAATTGGTAAAACAACTCAATATTGGGAGAGCGGTAATAATTATGCAGTTGCTAATTATGTAAAAGGAGTTTTAACCGGTAAATTAACTTGGTGGTATGAGGATGGTCAAAAGAAAGAAGAAGTTAATTTTGTTGAAGGTGAACGAGATGGACTTGCCTATTGGTGGTATCCAAATGGTAATAAAAAAGGTATTGCTGATGTATCTTCTGGAACGGGCCAAATAACAATGTTTTCTTTAGATGCATCTCATTTTGAACGTTTTAATGTTCAGAATAACAAAGTTTTCTGCAATTCAGGAGAAATTTTATTTTCAATAGAAAATGTTTCTAAAGACTCAACTTTACCAATAAATGATGGAACGTGTGATTGTGCTGATTGTTCAGATGAATCAAGCTGATATTTAATTATTCATTCTTATTTATAATAATTTAGGCGGTTGTGAATTCCGTCGCTAAAGACTTATTTTTAATATTACTCTTATGCGAAAAATTTATATATGCGTTATTTTTCTCTTATCTTCTGTAAATGCTGAGGATCATACTATTGCTGTCCTTGATTTTACAGGAGAAGGAATACATGCAGATGAACTTAAATCTTTAAGTGAGCAGTTTCGTATTGAACTACTAAAAATGGATACATTGAAAGTTCAAGATTATGATGATATGTATCGTATTCTTGAAGATGCTGGATATGTGGCACCATCTTGTAATACAATTGCGTGTGGAGTTATTAGTTCAATGCTTTTAGAGCAAGAATTAATGGTTTCTGCTCATATTGCAAAAATTGGAGAGGTATATGTTGTAGAAGCTCGATTATTTAATTCTGAAAATGGTAGAGTAATTAATTTCATTACTTATGATCATGAATTAACTCTAGAAGGTTTAAATACTAGAGGTATGCATAATGTTGCTGAACAATTAATGTCTTCAAGAGTCCCTATGGAGGTACATCTTAGACAAAACTTAGTTTATATTAAAAGTAAGCCTTCTGGTGCAATGCTTCGAGTTGGGAATGATACACTCAGCGGAGTAACACCAATGTCTATAGATCGTATAGTGCTTGAAAGTCGACCTATTATTATTCTAAAGAATGAATATGAACCCTTTCTTGTAAAACAACTTCCAGAAGATAATTCTGATATTCTATATATAGAATTACAAAGAAGAGTTCCTCAAATAGGTGATGTAGTTTTTGGAAAACCTCTTCCTAAAGGTATTGTTATTGTTTCAGATGATGGAAAAGATAGATTTTTGTTAAAAAAAGGAAGTAAAAGTTTTAAAAAGCTAAACCAAGGTAAATATCATTTAGAATCAAATTTACACATTATTAATAATGGTTCTTTTAATATTAAGCATAGACGTGTAACTGAGGTTAATCCAGATATTTATCTTATTTCAAATATTATAAAAATGAGAGATACCTATAAATTTAAAAGAAATATTTTTTTAAGTATTTTGAGTATATCAATTAGTTATCGTACTTATTTACAATATGAATCTGAAAATATTTATTCTGATTATGGTTCCACGTTTGATGAAAGTGCTTTAAAGCATGACCAAATAGATGAACTTGATAAACAAAAACCTTTAATTAATATTTTATCTGGAATTACTATCATTCCGGCTTATTATTATCATGCTAAGTATTTAGAAATGAATCAGTGGTTAAAAAATTGATGCGTTATAGTATTTTAGTATTATTTCTTTTATTAGCATGTGAAGAAGTAAGAGATTGGGATAATCCTTACGACCCTCGCAGTAATAGAGAACTTTGGTCACCTGTTGATTTATCTACTATTAATGAAGGTGAGGGTAAATATAAATTAACTTGGCTTAGGAAAGGTCGTCGATTTGATGGTTTTATTATTGATAGAAAATTGGCTGATGACAATTGGCAAGATTCGATTAAGACGATTAAAGATACTTTAGAAATCAGTGATGATTCTGAATATACCTTTATTGATACAATTGATTTAAAAATTTTAGTCAATAAATTAAAATCAAGTGATCCAATTGAATTTAAATATCGAATTTATGCTTATGCTATAATGGAAAGTGGAGATACAAACAAATCTAATTATAGCTCTTCTATTATTGAGCCAGATGCGCCAAGTAAACCTGATGAAATAAAAATTAAATCAATTAAGTATGAATTTCCAAAAAAAATGACAGTTGAATGGGGAAAATCATCAAAAAATTTTAAAAGTTATTTAATTTATCACTCATTTATAGATGACTTTGAAAATAAAACTTTATTTAAAACAATATATGATAGCAATATTATTTCATTTGATACTTCAACATTTACAGTCCTAAAAGAAAATTGGTTTTGGATAGGTGTTGAAGATAGCATGGGACAAAAGACTATATTGGAAAATAGTGTTGCCTCAATACCGATTGATAATGCGCCAGAGCCGGTAATTCTTGATACTATAATCTATGAAAATAATAAATATATACTAAATTGGTCCTTGGCTAATATGAACTCTCTTGCAGATGATTTTAGTAGCTATGTAATTGAAGAAGTAATTATGCCAGACTCTTTATTAAATAATATAGAGGTAATTGATAAAAAAAATGAGGTTCAATATTTAATAAATATTGAACTAGATAAAGAAAGTCACTATCGAATAAAATTAAATGATCACTGGGGTAATACATCTGTAAGTAATTTACGTCCATCATCGTCTTTTCAAAAAATTACAACGCTTAATTTCCTTCGAGATATTGGAGATGATCTCAGTATTTTTAATTTAGGTCCAAAATTATTTTTTCCTCAGAAAGTAACTAATGTTAATGCGAAGTTTCCTGTCTGGATTCAAAATGGTAAAAAGATTTTTGCTTTAACAGAAGGAGCAATGGGTATAGTTGTTAATGAAAATGGAAGTGGTTTAAGGAAAATATTAGGAGAAGAACCTCAAGATATATCATTTAACAAGGATCAAACTAAGGCTGTTTATACAGCTGAAAATCATAATTTATATTACGTGGATTTAACTTCGAGTGACGGTGAAATAACCATTCAAACACAGATTAATAATGAATGGTTTTCAAATCCAGAAATTATAAGTAATGATGAGATTATTTATACACAAATAAAGAACCCTTATTTGAATAATTTAGGACCTGAAGGTATTTTCGTTTCTGGTTTAGATGGAAATAATGTTAAAACTGTACTACTTACAAATCCAGTAAATAAAAGCCTTAAAGGCGTTAGGTATTTAATGCCAAGAATGTCTCCGCTTAAAGATAAGATTCTTTATGTAAAAGAAGATGAAAGTCTATATGTATTAGAGATTGATGTAAATTTTAATATTATTTCAAATAATATACTAAAAATTGATGGTATTGATAATGTTATTCCAGAAGAAAGTAAATACTTTCGGAACATAAGATGGTCACCAGATGGAACAAAAGCAATCTTTTGGACTAAAGACGCTGACTATAATTTATATATTTATGATTTAAATGCTAACCCTTCGGAGGTTAAACTTTTGCAGCCTGGTGCTAGATATGCAAATTGGATCGAGCAAGATAAGGTCCTTTTTCGATTTGAGAATGCACAAGCAATGTTTACTAAAAATATTAGTGAACCACCAACTGCAAGTCCAACTCCATTAATTAATGAAGAACATCCTGCTGCTAACGTACCGTGGGCACAATTACAACCAAGGCAATAATCATGAATCAAAATAGTCTTAGAAGAGAAGATTTTAATTATTTAAAAAGTATTCAGTCTCGTTGGGTAGATATGGATGCACTTAGGCATATTAATAATGCAGTTTATTTATCTTATTTCGAATCAGCAAGGGTTGAATTCCTTGATTCTCTTGGAATAAATATAAATCGTTGGGAAGGAGACAAAAGTGTTATACTGGCTAAAATGGAAATAGATTATTTAAGTCAATCATCATACCCAAATACATATGATGTTGGATGTAGAATATCAAGATTAGGAACTAAAAGTTTTGATATATTTTCAGCAATTTTTGATAATAATGAAATAAGTCCTATTGTTACGGGTACTTTTATAACTGTTTGTTTTAACTATGTAACACAGCAAACTATTTTAATACCCAAAATTATTAAAGATGCTCATCAACCTTTTAATGAATAAATTCTATAATATTGCAATCATAACTGGTCAAAAAATATTTTCTTAGAGATAATAATCTTAACTTAATAATTATGAATGATATTCTAGACAAAAGTGAATTATTTCTAAATCTAAGATCTATTGTTGGTGAAAAACATATTCTAACATCAGAATGGCGTAAGGAACGTTATTGTAAAGGATGGCGATATGGTGAAGGTGAAGCTCTAGCAGTAGCGAAACCAGCTACCTTGCTTGAGATTTGGAAAATTTTGCAGATATGTGTGGATTTGGATATTATTGTTATTATGCAAGCTGCTAACACTGGTTTAACCGGTGGATCTACACCCTATGGCAATGATTATGATCGTCCTATAATAATCATAAACACAATGCGAATTAACAATATACATATTATTAATAAAGGTAAACAAATTGTAGGTTTTGCTGGCAGTACATTATTTGGACTTGAAAACAAATTAGCCCCGTATGGAAGAGAGCCCCATTCTGTAATTGGGTCTTCTTGTATAGGTGCTTCAATTGTAGGTGGTATCTGTAACAATTCAGGAGGAGCATTAGTAAAAAGAGGTCCTGCTTATACAGAACTTTCACTATATGCACAAATTAACACTCAAGGAAAACTATTATTAGTTAATGAACTAGGGATTGAACTTGGAAACTCATCGGAAGATATATTAACTAATTTACAAACTCAAAATTATAATAAAGAGCATATTCAATCTTCTAGTAAACTTGCATCAGACAATGAATACAAAGAGCGAATTCGAGATGTAGATGCACATACGCCTGCACGTTTTAATGCAGATGAAAGACGATTATATGGTGCTTCAGGATGTGCCGGTAAAATCGCTGTTTTTGCTGTTCGTTTAGATACGTATCCAATACCAAAGCGTAATCAAGTCTTTTATTTAGGCACTAATAGTCCAAATGTTTTGGGTAAAATTCGTAAAGATATTTTATCTCAATTTGATAATCTTCCAACTTCAGGAGAATATTTACATAGAGACTGCTATGATGCTGCTAAAAAATATAGTAAAGACACATTTATAGCGATTGACAAAATGGGGCCTAGCTTTATTCCAAAGTTTTTTGAACTTAAACGAAAAGTAGATCTCATAGCTGAAAAATTCAGTTTTCTTCCTAATAAATTTTCAGAAAGATTGATGCAGCTATTAAGTAATTTTTGGCCTAATCACCTACCACGCCGTATGGAACAATATCGCGAACTGTATGAACATCATTGGATAATTGAAATGTCTGATGAAGCAATTGATGAAGCAAAGATATACTTTAAAAAATTTTTTAAAAACAATGAAGGATCTTTTTTTGAATGTACTGAGAAAGAAGCTAAAAAGGCAATTTTACATCGTTTTGTTGCTGCAAGTGCAGTAGGGCGTTATCATGTTATTAATCAAAAAAAATCGGGTGAAATGATGTCGATGGATATTGCTTTCCCTCGCAATGAAAAAGATTGGTTTGAAAAATTACCTCCAGAGATTGATCAATTATTTGAAATGAAACTTTATTATGGACACTTATTTTGTCATGTATTACATCAAAATTATATTGTTAAAAAAGGTGTAGATGTCGAAGAATTGAAGAAAAAGTTATTAAAAATTTACAATGATAGGGGTGCAGAGTATCCTGCAGAACATAATGTTGGACATGAATATTATGCTAAACCTTCATTATTAAACTTTTATAAGAAACTTGACCCAACTAATGCTTTAAATCCAGGTATAGGATTGACTAGTAAGCGAAAATATTGGAAATAGATTATCTTTAATCTAACATTCGTTTAGTGTGATGTTTAATAAATCATTCTGTGAACTAACGCACTTAAAGTATTATTTTTATATATTAGATTAAAGTTATTATTATTCTCTTATCATCAAAAAAAGGTTTATTAAATGCTTATTAGAAAAATAAAAACAACAATATGCATTATTGTTTTATTTTTATCAATACTTACAGCAGAAACTATTGGAAGAGTAATGAAAGCAAATGGAGAGGTTTTTATAAAACCAATTGGAGGTGCATCATACTCTGTTAATGTTAAACCTGGTCAAGCTATTTCAAATGGTGATGCAATAAGAGTTGGCGAGTCTAGTTTTGCAGTAGTCATTTTCTTAGATGATAAATCTGTAGTAAAAGTTAGAGAAAATACTGATTTTCAGTTTGTTGAGACATCAAACACGCGAAGTCTTATTATTGATCAAGGAACAACTCTTCATAATGTAAATAAAGATGGTAGAAAAAAAGCATATCGCGTCGAAACACCTGTATCTGTTGCATCTGTAAAAGGGACTGAATTCTCAGCATTTCATGATGCAATTGCAGGAATAGATAAATTTGTTGGTAAAACTGGTAATTTTGATGTTTTTAATACTATTAGTGGAATGACTGTAAATGTTGGCCCAGGCCAAAAAGCAGTCTCTAATGCATTAGGTCAATTAATTCCTGCACCAGCTCAGCCTGGAGACTTTCCTGAAGATCCTGATGGTGAAAGTAGCAATGAACAGGAACAAGAAGAACCTCAGGAAGAATCAAATCAACTTGAAGATCAACAATTACAGGAACAACAAGCTCAAAATGAACCTCAACAAGAAAATTTATCAAATAAACAACCTAATACTGAAGAACCATCAGAAATTCAAGAAAAACAAGCTGATGAACCTCAATCAAGTGATCCACCAAAGGCAAAACCTAAAAAGCCATTAAGCCTTGGTTTGGGTGTTGGTTCTGCAACAATAGATGGGGTATTATATAATCAAGTAGCTCTTCGTCCTGAATTATCGTTTGGTAAGCTTGGTCTAGGCTTAGATTTACCTTTATACATTGATAATGAAGGGAATATAAGAAAAGATGAATGGGATGAAGCCTCTGATATTATAGATAAATTTCTATATATAAGATGGGGTGAAAAGTCAGATCCCTTTTGGTTTAAATGGGGTTCTTTAGACAATGTAACCTTAGGTTATGGAGGACTGCTTAGCGGCTATTCTAATATGATGGAATTTCCATCAGTAAGAAAAGTTGGTATTAATACTGGAATAGGGTTTGGAAATTTTGGCACGGAACTATTTCTTTCAAATATGAAAGATTTTTCAAGAGGTGGAACACTCATGGGTCTTCGCGGTACTTATAAATTGTCAGATGCAATACCTTTAACTTTTGGTCTCAATTATGTTAGGGATATGAATCAGTTCTCTGGCTTAAAAGACTCTGATGATGACTCATTTCCTGATATGTTCGATGATTTCCCAAATAATAAAGATTTATGGAATGATACTGATGGTGATGGAATAGCTGACAACGGAGGTGGAGTTACTGAGCCTGTAGGCGGATGGGATATTGATGGTGATGGTGATAATCTTTTAGATGATTCGAAAGATGATCTTGAAGTAAAATTGAAACCACGTCCATTTAGTTTGAAAAATAACAAAGCAGTAGCGCAAGGTTTTACTTTTGATTTAGGTTATCCAGTTATAAATAGTAAAGCATTTACACTTGAAGCTTATATGGAATATAATAAATTAATTTTTCCTGCAGTAGAAGGTGACTTATATTATAGTCGAGAAGCTAAGAATGGAACTGGCATAACTATTCCTGGTTTACGTGCAGGATTATTCAGTTTTTTAAATTTTAGTTTTGAATACAGAATAAAACAAGGTTATTTCGCTCCTCAATTTTTTGACGGAAGCTATGATCTATCTCGTGTTGTTGCTGAGTTTGGTGACTCTACAACAGTAATACGCACAAAAGATCAAGTTGTTCTAGTTGATGATTCTAATACATCTGGTATGTATGGTTCAGCTTCGGCTAATTTATTCAACCTAGTTAACTTTAATGCTGCTTATGCGAGCATGAAGGGAGAGGGCGATATTGAATTCAATAGCTTTAATGCATTAATAAATTTTAATGCTGAAAATATTCCAAAACTCAGTGTTGCTCAAGCTTATTATCAACGAAACAATGATAAGAATCCATTTGATTTTTCTAATCCATCAATAAACACAATTTTTGGATATAAAGTAGGTTATGAAGTAAATGCAGGAGTCAGTCTTATTTGGGATTTCAGACAGTTTTACAGAGATACTGGTAATGGATTGGAACCAATTAAACAAACAACAATAGAAACTGCTTTTAATTTTTAATGCGTGATACACAAAAAACTATTTTTAAATATGATGCTGGAGGTAGGGCATTTAAAAAAGCATCAATAATATTGGTTTCATTAGCTAGTACGTTAGCTGTATTTGGTTATTATTGGATAAAATCTTGGCTTTAGGAGTAAAAATGAAATTATCTATTGAATACTGTAACGTTTGAAATTATTTACCTAGAGCAGCTAGTTTAGCTTCTACAATATTAAAAAAATATGGAACTTCAGTCTCAAGTTTAATGTTAATTCCATCTTCTGGTGGTGTTTTTGAGATTTTGAATGATGAAAATGTAGTTTTTTCAAAAAAAAATGAAGGTCGTTTCCCAGAAGAGAATGAAATTATTAACGCATTGGAAAATTTTTCATAAAACTTTAGTATATTTTGTTTTATCTCTACCCTTGATAGCTCAAGATGGTGAAGTTATTAGTTTAACTAAACATATTGGTCATACTCTTGATGCGGAAGAAAATTTATATTATAAAGTTTTTACTGATATACCAAATTTTAATAATGCACAATTTTATCAAGTAGAGCCAAATAGAATTGTTGTTCGTATTTCTTTTGTTCAGTATACAAAAAATAAAATAAGTAAAAGAGCATTTAGTCTTAAAAAATTTACTGATCTTCAGATTAAATTGAATAAACTTCCTCAAATTACTGATAAAATTCGTGATTCATTTAGAGACAACTTAACTTACTTACGTACTAAAGAAGTTTTAGAAAATATTAATACTGGGCAATTTGTTTCAGTAAAAACACGTTCAAATAAATGGGTTAAAGGGACATTATTATCTTTTAAAAAAAATACACTACAATTGCAAACTCCTTTTTCAATTAAAAAAATTCCTATAACTCAAATGGAACGTATTAATTATAGAGAAAAAATAATTAATCGTCCAAATTGGAAAATATATTTTTATGGCATTGCAGCTTTTATGGGTTTTACATTAATGGAAACATGGAACCATCAAACTTCACCTGAATGGACTGTCAAATGGCACAATCGATTTTCAGGAGCAATATTTGGTTTGGTAGCTGGATCAGAAGTATATGACACTTCTATGATCCTATTATCAAAAAAAACTCAATTTGCACTTACACCTGAAGAATTAGATAAATTAAAACCTTAATTATGGGAGATATTTTGTCAGATACTCAAAAAGATTTTAATCAAGATTACTTAAACGATAAGCTTCATGCTATTGGAGATAAATTAGGGGATGCTTACGGAGAACCACTTTTAAGTGAATTAATAAAACGTATGGAAAGAACTGTCGCACATTTTAATGAAGAAGTTGATGTCATGGTAAATACATTAAGTAGTAGAACGAAAAACCAAAAAAAATTATTGGCATCGATGCGAGGAGAAGACCCTAATTTGATAGATGTTGAATTAAGTGATCTAGAAAAAAAACTCGAATCCAAGGATCTAGTAAAAAGTGATTCAAAAGACACTAAAGAAAACGATAAGCCTAAGAAGAAAAAGTTTTCTTTCTTTAAGAGAAAAAAGAAAAAATAATTAATTGATATGATTTACATTTATACATGAATCATATTGCAATATAAAATAATTTTCTAAGAAGATAATTATTTTATCTAGGGTCCTTCATTTCTTGCTTATCGCCATTTAAAACCGGTAACTTTATAACATGTTTTTTAAAAATTTGGTCGTGCTAGATGGGGAATTAGCGGTGCCCTGTAACTTGCAATCCGCTACAGCAAGATTGATGCTTGTTTGCGGCAAATGCTGATCTTTACATTTAAAAAAAGTAATGTTGAAGTTTCAATTCTTTGCAATGGTTTTACACTAAAACCCGTCAGAACCGGAAGGGAGCAGCGGTAGGTGCTTAGAATTATGTGCCGAAGAACCCCTGAAATGGAGTTAACTGTTTTATTCTGCATTGATAACAGATTTTTCAATCTCAAGTGCACGACCATATATTAATCGAGTATTTATGGCATATACAGTTTTATCTTTAAAATGGCGTCCACAAATCTTTGGTGATTTAGTTGGCCAAGATCATGTAACAAAAACTTTACTAAACGCTTTTAAAAAGGATCGTGTTGCACAAGGATATATACTCACAGGTCCAAGGGGCGTAGGTAAAACAACAACTGCACGAATTATTGCAAAAGCTCTTAACTGCCCTAACTCTAATGATGGAATTCCATGCAACAATTGTAATAATTGTCAAGAAATCACAGATGGTAGGAATTTAGATGTAATTGAAATTGATGGTGCTTCTAATCGTGGTATTGAAGAAATAAGAAATATTCGAGAGCAAATAAAATATACTCCAATGAATGCACCTTATAAAATTTTTATTATTGATGAAGTTCATATGTTAACAAATCAAGCTTTTAATGCTTTACTCAGAACGTTGGAAGAACCACCCCTGCATGGAAAATTTATATTAGCAACTACTGACATTCACAAAGTTCCATCCACTATAATATCTAGATGTCAAAGATTTGATTTTAATAGAATAACAGAAGCAATTATTAGAGAAAAATTAAAAGTAATTATTAAAGATGAAAAAATATCTGTAGATGATGATTCTATTAATGCTATAGCTAGAAAATCTGATGGAAGTATGCGCGATGCATTAAGTTTAATGGATCAAGTTATTGCATACGCAGGTGAATCAATTAAGATTGAAGATGTTTCTACTATAATTGGATTAATTCCTCTCGATGTTTACTTTGATTATTCAAATGCAATAATAGAAAAAAATTATTCTAAAATGATAAGTGTTTTAGAGACTATTAAAACAACTGGATTACCTTTAGAAGATGTAGCTAGTGGTTTAAGTAATCATATTAGAAATCTAATTATTGCATCTGTCGAAAATAGTGAAAATTTATTAGAGCTTAATGATGAACATAAAAAACAATATTTATCTAATACGCAAAACTGGAATGGTAAAGATTTACTACGAATAGTTAGTATTTTAAATGATTTAGAGTACAAATTAAAAAAAATATCTCAGCCTCTCATTTATTTTGAAATGACATCAATGAAATTAATGGAAATGGACTCTTCTGTTTCTATAAGTGATTTATTATCTAACACTAGTAGTAACACTTCTAAAAAAAAAATCAATATTAATCCAAAAATAAAAAATGAAGAATCAACAGATAATAATGCATCAAATATTTCTAACGTTAGTTCAAAAAACAAAAATATAATTATTGAAGACAAAGATAAAGAAGGTTCAATCAAGGAAAAAAACATTGTAGAAAAAAATATAGATTTTGATAAAATTAAAAATGAATGGAACAATTTCATATTAATGATATCTAAAAAAAGACCTTCTATAGGCACTGCTTTAGAACATGGAGTTCCAACTACTTTAATAGGCAATAAATTAACTGTTGAAATTTCAGGTTTACCAGAGTTTAGTGTTGGTAATCTTAATCGTAATAGTCAGGTTATTGAAGAATTTTTTAATGATTATTACAATTATAATTTAAAAATTAATGCTATAATGAGTGAAAGTGGTGAAAAATCATCAATTTCAGAAAAAAGTACAAATGATAATATTCCAATTGAAAATCAATTAAAATCAAATGAAACAATTGAAGATGGTGTTGTTTCACGTGTCATAGAAGTTTTTGATGGAGAAATTTTAAGATAGGAGAAGTAATGTTTAATAAAGGCAACATGTCAAAAATGTTAAAACAAGCACAGGATGTTCAAAAACAAATTGAAAATGTGCAAAATGAATTAGATGACCTAAATATAAATGGCGAATCTGGCGGAGGGATGGTTAAGGCAACTGTAAATGGAAAAATGGAATTACTAAATTTAAATTTACATAATGACATTTTTGAGGAAGATAAAGATTTGATTGAGGATTTAATAATATCTGCTATTAATAATGCAATGAATAAAGCTCAAGAAGAGAGTCAAAATAGAATGAGTGCTGTTACTGGTGGAATGTTGGGTGGGATGAAAATCCCAGGTATGTAATTGAATTCATTTCCTGATAGCATTATTCAATTAATTGAAGCTTTTTCTTGTTTCCCTGGAATAGGAAAAAAGACAGCACAACGTATGGCTTTTTATGTTTTAAAGTCACCATCTAATATTGCTTCTCAGTTATCTCAATCAGTAATAAATATGAAATCTAAAATTAGATTTTGTTCTATATGTAATGGTATAACTGAGAATGACCCTTGCAACATATGTTCAAACGTAAAAAGAGATCAATCATCAATTTGTATTGTTGAACAAGCCTCTGATGTATATACTTTTGAAAAAACAAATTCATATCATGGCGTATATCATGTATTAGGAGGGGTTTTATCACCGCTTGATGGCGTAGGTCCAGATGACTTATCAATTAAAAGCTTAATTGGTCGCGTGAAACCTAATTACGAAGTAGTTATAGCAACTAATCCTTCTATCGAAGGTGAAGCTACAAGTTTGTATATTGCACGTGTGTTAAAAGAAAAATCAGTTAAAGTTACTCGTCTTGCTAGGGGATTACCAATGGGCGGTGATCTTGAATATTTAGATGAAGCTACTTTAATGCGAGCTATGGAAGGTAGGACAATAATATGATGACATTGCCAAATATTCTTACTTTTTTTAGAATATTAATTACTCCTGTTTTTATAGTTTGTCTTTTTGAGGATTTCCCAGGAGCACATATTTGGGCTTTATTTTTATTTGTAATTGCATCAATTACTGATGCTTATGATGGATATTATGCACGCAAAAATGATATGGTTACAGATACTGGTAGATTCCTAGATCCACTAGCAGATAAAATACTTGTCTCTTCTGCTTTTATTTCTTTTGCAATTATGGGTTTAATAGATTTTTGGATGGTAGGTCTTATTTTATTTAGAGATCTTTTTGTTACTGGTTTAAGAATTATAATGACACGTAATGGTTTTACTATGATGACTAGTCAAATAGCAAAATCTAAAACTGGTGTTCAATTAGGAATAATAATCTTTACATTAATCTTTTTAAGCCTTAAGGGTTTAGGATGGGTAATGTCAAATGAAATTCATTTATTTATATTAGAATATGAACTTGTTTATTATTTGACGGCTGTTGCAGTTTTTTTTACTTTATATACTGGTATCTCTTACGTACAAGACAACCATAAAGCGATAAAAGAAATTATGAATTAATATATGAAAAGGAACTTTGCCGAATGGATTGCTACAGTTTTTTTTATTGGTAAAATTCCTTTCGCACCTGGAACGTGGGCTAGTCTTATTGCTACACTTGCATGGTATTTTATATTTAATGATATTAATATTTACATATTACCATTAATTACATTCTCTCTCTTTATTTTAGGAATTATTTCATCAAATATAATCATTGATGATTCTAAAGAGCATGATCCATCAAGAATTGTAATAGATGAATGGGTTGGTCAATGGTTAGCCTTTACAATGTTACCTGTGTCTATTAAAACAGGTTTAATTGGTTTTATTGCATTTAGATTTTTTGATATTTTAAAACCTGGACCCATTAAAAAAATTGAAAAACTTCCTAAAGGTTTAGGTGTCATGGCAGATGATTTATTGGCAGGTATTTTTGCTTATTTTACAATCATTGTTTATTATTGGTTATTTTTATGAAAATTGGACTTATTACTATTGGTGCTGAACTATTAAATGGTACGCGTACAGATACAAATGCATCTTGGATAGGTCAATCTGTTGAATCTACCGGAGCTAGTATTAATTGGCATATGACTGTTAATGATAATTATGATTCGATAATTAATAGTTTAGATAATGTTCCTATTGATATCAAAATAGTTTTATGTACTGGAGGTTTAGGCCCTACCCATGATGATATTACTCCTTCAGTTCTATATAAATACTTCAATGATAAATCTTTATTTGATCAAAAGTATTGGACTACATTAAAAGAAAAATTTAAAACTCGTGGCATTGAAATTTCTGAATCAAATAAAAGTCAAGCCATGATACCACAAAATGGAAAAATAATTCCTAATCCAATTGGCTCTGCTCGAGGATTACACTTCAAAAATAATAATTTTCAACTTTTTTCTATGCCAGGTGTACCATCTGAAATGAAATTAATGATGAATAATTATATATTGCCAATTATTGATAAAAAAAATCAAAAAAAAAATTATGTAAAATTAATTCGAACTACTGGGATTATGGAATCATCACTCTTCGATATTATAGAACCTTATTTGAATGATAATAATATTAGTCTAGCTTTTCTACCTAGTTTTACTGGAGTTGATTTACGTATATCTTCAAATATAAATGATGACCTAATTATATTTCTTGATAAAATTTTACCTTTACTTAGTAAATATTATTATGCTGATGACCATATTGAGCTAGAAGATGTGTTGGGAGAAGTAATCATTAATAAGAAAAAAACAATCTCGACAGCAGAATCTTGTACGGGTGGATTAATAAGTAATAGATTAACTAATACACCAAAAAGCTCATCATATTTTAAAGGTGGAATTATCGCCTATAGTAATTCTATTAAAATAAAATTATTAAATGTGAATCAGGGAATAATTAATAAATATGGTGCAGTTAGTAAAGAAGTAGCATTGGAAATGGCACAAGGGATTCGGAAAAGAATGAATGTTGATATAGGATTGTCAACAACAGGAATAGCTGGCCCTGGTGGAGGAAGTAAAGCTAAACCAATTGGACTTGTTTATATAGGCCTTAGCACATCTAATTTTGAGAAAGTTTATAAATTCAATTTTTCAAAAAATAGGAAGACCAATAAACTTATGACTAGTCAAGCAGCTTTGAATATTTTGAGAAATTATTTAAATGATTAATTTTTTTTCTAAATAAGAAGTGAACTCTTCCCAAATTCTATAGTATGCACTATTTTACCTACTAACTTTTTCAATAATTATTCACCTTAGGATACAAAATGGCAGCCTCAAAAGATAAAAAAAACAAAGCCTTAGAACTTGCAATTTCACAAGTTGATCGACAATTTGGAAAAGGTTCAATAATGAAACTTGCGGGTGAGCAGCCCATTATGTCAGATAATAGTATTTCTACAGGATGTCTATCATTAGATGTTGCTTTGGGAGTTGGTGGAATTCCACGTGGAAGAATAATTGAAATTTATGGTCCAGAGTCATCTGGGAAGACTACTTTAGCACTGCATATTGTTGCTGAAGCTCAAAAAGCAGGTGGTTATGCAGCTTTTATTGATGCAGAACATGCAATGGATCCACAGTATTCGCAAAAACTTGGTGTAAATTTAGAAGAGTTACTTGTTTCACAACCTGACACAGGTGAACAAGCACTTGAGATTACGGAAACTTTAGTTCGAAGTAGCGCTTTAGATGTTATTGTTATTGACTCTGTTGCGGCTCTTGTACCAAGAGCTGAACTTGAAGGCGAAATGGGTGATTCACATATGGGTCTTCAAGCCCGTCTTATGTCTCAAGCATTACGAAAACTGACAGGTACAGTTAGTCGTTCTAATACTGCTGTTATCTTTATTAACCAAATCCGTGAGAAAATTGGTGTTATGTTTGGCAATCCTGAAACAACTCCTGGAGGTAGAGCTTTAAAGTTTTATACATCTGTTCGTATGGATATCCGTCGAATAGCTACAATAAAAGACGGTCAAGATGCTATAGGTAATCGTACACGTGTAAAAGTAGTAAAAAATAAAGTTGCAGCTCCATTTAAACAAACTGAGTTTGACATAATGTACAATCAAGGAATTTCCTATGAAGGTGATATATTAGATTTAGCATTACAGGGCAATATTATTGAGAAAATGGGTTCTTGGTTTTCTTACGGTGATATGAAAATTGGCCAAGGAAGAGAGAATTCAAAGCAATATTTATCTGATAATGATGATATGAGAAAAGAAGTAGTAACTAAAGTTAAATCCTTTATGGGCCTAGAAGAATCCTCTGCGGAGAATGATAAATCATAAAATAGTAAAAATCAAAAGGTCTAAAAAGTATTCTGACCGATTTATAATTTATTTTGAAAACAAAAGCGTCCTCAGAGTTTCTGAGGACGCTTTTGTTTTAAATCCAATGAAAGTTGGTGATTTGTTATCTGATTCAGACATTAAAGAATTAGATGATAAAATGAATTTGCATGAAGCAAAAGAGGCAGCTTATCGTTTATTATCTTATAGGATGAGAAGTATTGCTGAACTTAGTAAACGATTAATTGAAAAAGGATTCAATGATGTAGAAATCGAATTTGTTGTAAATCATCTTATAGAATTAAACTATTTAAATGATGAAGATTTTGGAAAAGCTTTTATTCTTGAAAAAGTAAAATCTAAAAAAATTGGACCAGTTGCACTTAGATTCGAATTGGTACAGCACAAATTACCATCAGAATTATCAAATATGTTAATTGAAAAAATTTATGATGAATTTCCTATCAATAAATTGATATCCTTTCATTTAGACAAAAGAAAAATTATAAAAAATACAATCTTAAATAAAAAAGATCAAAATCGTCTTAATAATTTTTTAAAAAGAAAAGGTTTCTATTGGGATAGTATTGTTAGTGTGTATAGTGAATGGGGTATTTTATAATTTAAATGGAACCTGAATTCGTATAATAATTAGTACGATGAAATTTCCAAATTTAAATAAATATTTAGGCAGACATCCTAATAAGTCAGAATTGTCATTTATTAATGCAATTAAAAAATCGTATGATGTGCAAAATAGTTACTATTCTGAATTAAATATTCTTAAAAATAATTCAAATAGAAATGTATCTTCACTTTTGATTGCTACATCCAAAAATGATCCTCGTGGAATAATTGGTCAAAATATTATTCAGTCTCAATTTTTAAGAGAGATTAAACTTTTTTCTAATCAAAATAAAAAACTTTTTGTTGGATTAACTTTAAAAAAATATATTTTTGAGAAACCTAAGTTTGGTTGTTTGTTCTTTATTAAAAGAAGTCATTCTAAACATTTGATAAATAAGATAAAATCGAGCAACTTAAAAATTTCAGTTGATCCTATCCACAAAAGTGGACTTGGTTTTTCTATTTATAACTTTCTTAAACATAATAACTGTGGTTTATTACTAAATATTATTGCTTTTGATATTCTTTATAAAAAAAGCACTAATGGTTTATTGCTTCAAGTTGATAATATATCTTTAAAGGAATTTGAATCTTTAACATCATCGTACAATATTAAAACTAATAAGTTGGGAAGTTTGCTTAATGAACAAGTTATTAAAAATGATTCAAAATCAAATGAATCTATCATGCTTCCAATTAAAATCATTGATACGTTTATAAATCAAAATAATGTACATGATGAAGATATAATGCAAAACTCTATTGTTGATTATATAAAACCTAATTTAAAAATAAAGAAAAATTATAATGTAGATTTAAAAACAATATTAGATAAAACTTCAAAAAATAATTATATAGACCTTATAAAGGTAAAAAAAGAAACCTTTGGTTATTGTTCACATGATATAGATTATATTAAATATGATGATTATTTCATGAATGCAACTGCATTGATCTCGAATGCTTCAAGAAAACTAATCTGCAATGGAATTATACCAGAATGTGGAAGTGGTTTTATATCAACAAATAAAATCAATAATTCTTTAAAAAAATCATTTTTAAAAGGAATTCACTCAGCAGCGAATCATTTAAATATTAATATGGACCATTTTTCTTTTATTCCTTCAAATTCTTCATTGCTAGGTAATTTTTATATTTTTGGTAGAAGAGTTATTAATAGGAAAATAGAAAATAAATTTAATGATTCAGATCATTTTATATCTATTTTAGGTACACACACTGGTGAATTGGGAGGTAGTAAGTATTTAAGTATATATAAAAATGATATTGCAACAACTAAACCAACTGTTGATTTATTAACTGAAGCAAGATTGCAAATAGCAGTGATTGAAGCTTTTAAAGGCAACTTAATAGAAACTGCGACTCCAATTCATGAAGGAGGTTTAGCAACTACTTTGGCGCGATTATTAAGCGTTCGTAAAAACTTAGGTGCTAGAGTTCATTTTTCAAGTAAAATAGAAGTTCCTCAAGTATTATTTGGTGAGACGCAAGGATTGGTTATAGTAAGTCTAAAAGAGTCTAATATAATGGAATTAGAGAGATTATGTATGAGTATTGGCATTCCCAATACTACTATAGGTCGAATAACAAATAATGGAGTTTTTTCTTTTAATGATAATATTAAAATAAAAGTAAAAGACATTTTTTAAGTAATTATACTAGAAATATCTAATACCAGATCTTCGTGAATTATTTTGTTTGATGCCAGTATTTGATTTTGATATATATTGAATTTATCGCCATTAAGTTTAGTAATCTTTCCACCAGCTTCTTCTACAATTAATTTTCCAGCCGCTGTATCCCATGGTTTTAAATCATACTCCCAAAATCCATCCACAATTCCTGTAGCTAAATGACATAAATCAATAGAAGCAGCACCTAATCTTCTAACACCTTGTGTATTATCAGTAAAGTGCTTAAATAGTTTCATGTTTAATTCCCAATTAACATCATGGTTATATCCAAAACCAGTAACAAGTAAAGAATCAATAAGTGTTTTAGTTTTTGATATATTAATTAGGTTACCATTTTTAAATGCACCTTTATTGATTATGGACGTATAAAGGTCATTATTTACAATATCTTTAACAACTGCAATTGAAATTATGTTGTCAATAGAACAGGCGATAGATATACCGTATGAAGGGTAGCCATGTACAAAATTAGTAGTGCCATCAAGCGGATCTATTAGCCACAAATATTTAGAATCTTTAGAGTTTGATCCACTTTCTTCAGCTAAAATACTGTGGTCCTGAAATTTATCTAAAATAGTATCTATTATTAACTTTTCAGACTTTTTATCAGCTATAGTTACAAGGTCTGTTCTTCCTTTATAATCTACTACTTTAGATTTATCACTAAATTCTAATATTATATCACTTGATAAATGTGCAGCTTTTATTGCAACATCTAATAATTCTTCAAAAATCATATTTTATAATATGAAATTATGATTTAATATTTATTTATATGTTTTATGATCTATTTCAAAATAATTTTTAGTCATTTTCTTCAAAACTCCTGATAACAATATTATTGATATCAAGTTTGGAAACGTCATAAATCCTAAAGCTGCATCACCAAAAGACCAAATAGCTTCTAGGCTAGCTATTGCGCCAACAAAAACAAATAATATGTAGAAAGATCTATAAACTGGGATTGCTCGATCACCAAATAAGTATTCAGTAGCTCTATCTCCATAAAATGACCAACTAATCACTGTTGAGATAGCAAATAATAATACTCCTAAAGTTATAATTTTATCACCAAAAGGAAAGAGCCAAGCTAGCCCATTTTTAAAAGCTAAAGACGTTAGTAAGCTACCATTTAATAGGTCTCCAGTAAAAGTTGGATCTATCCGAGTTGTGTAAAATTCTGTATGAAACCATGTACCAGTGACAATTATAGTCAATCCAGTTAAAGTGCAAATAATTATTGTATCAATAAATGGCTCTAGTAAAGCAACAACTCCCTCACGAACTGGATATTCTGTTTTTGCGGTTGAATGTGCAATCGGAGCACTTCCTTGACCAGCTTCATTTGAATAAAGACCTCTTTTAACACCCCAAAGCATTGTATTCATAATAACTAATAGAGTACCACCAGCAACACCTCCAACTGCAGCAGGTGGATTAAAAGCCATTGAAAATATTTTTGCAAAACTACTTGGAATTTCTGTGATATTTGCAAAAACAATTAACATTGCAGCAGTAAAATAAATTGCAGCCATAAATGGAGCTAAATATGATGTGACGTTTCCTATTCTTTTTATTCCACCAATAATAACGAGGCCAGAAATACCTGCAATTAAGATTCCATTAATAATTTGTTGAATTGAGACACTATACCAATCAGTAAGTTGATGCTTTATAGTTAGCCAATGTTCTGCACCTACAACTTGAGAAACTTCGGAGTAGATTTGATCAGATAAAGTAAATGATTGTATGGCATTTCCTGTGGCAAAAGAACATATAACAGCAAAACAAGCAAAAATTATTGCTAACCAACGCCATTTTATTCCCAATCCTTTTTCAATAGTGTACATTGGTCCACCTGCAGTCATACCTTTACTATCAAAATCTCTGTATTCAACTGCTAGAGTACATTCAGCAAACTTTAATGCGGATCCAAAAAATGCTGTAATCCACATCCAAAATAATGCTCCAGGTCCACCATAATAAATTGCAGTAGCTACTCCAGCAATATTACCAATTCCTACAGTTGCAGAAAGTGCCGTTGTAAGAGCTTGAAAATGATTTAAATCACCAGGCTCATTTGGATTGTCATAATCACCTCTAGTTACTTTTAAACCATGTTTTAAGTATTTAATCTGAGGAAAACCTAGAATAATAGTGGTATAAATTCCGGTTCCTAATAAAGCTATGACCATAAGTGGCACTAAGCTAAATGAGGGGAAAGACCAAATACCTTCAAAAAACTCAACACCAAACAAAAGGAGTAAAAGTCCGATAACGCCAAAAAATAGAATAGCATTTGTTTTTTTATTCATTTATACAACATCCAATCTTTAATTTATTTATTCTGATTCAGAAAAAGCAGATTTAAATTTATTTTCAGTATAATCTATCCAAGAAATACCATAAATCTTTAATAGATGTCCATTTTTATGTTTTAATGTCCAACTTCCTTCATGAGTGGCTTCAGTTAAGCCACTAGGATACATACGATTTATGTATTCTTTTTCATTATCTATGATTTGAATTTTACCAATAATATTATTCATTTTAATAGTTTCTTTTACTGTATATCCAGTTAATTTTTCCCAATCACCATTTATATGGATTAATTTGATAATTGGCTTACCATTTTTTAATGAAAAAATGCCATCAGAAAAGCATTGAGCAGAAATTTTACTAATACTTTGCATCGCTTTGATATCTTTAATATTTTTATTTAACGATATTAAAACTTGACTTAGTGATTCAACAAGCTCCACGTAATTAGTTGGTTTTTCTACTTGAAGTTTTATTGCAAATTTAGAAGGAATATTATTTGACCTTTTCCAATTAGATATCGCTTGATTTGTCACTCCAAAATATTTTGCAATATCTTTTTGTCTACGCAACCGATGATGTTCATACATATAATCTAATAATTGATTGAAGTTCATTATTTTCCTAATAATTATACATGAAAGTAATAAAACGTGTACTTAATAAACAAATACGTAAATGAGAAAAAATATTATTCTTATTTTTTTATAATTAGATTGGATTTAACACGCATTAATAATAAATGAAAAATACTAATAATATTATAGCTGGAGTAGATGAAGCAGGTAGAGGACCATTGGCTGGTCCTGTAGTAGCTGCGGCTGTTATCTTGCCAAAAAATCATTCAATCGAAGGATTAATTGATTCAAAAAAACTAACAGCAAAAAAAAGAGAAAAATTATACAAAGAGATAACTAATATTTGTGATTATGGTATTGGAATTGTTTCACATCGAACAATTGACAAAATAAATGTACTACAGGCTACCTTTAAAGCTATGAGGGTTGCAATTTTAAATTTAAAACAAAAACCAGATAATACATTAATAGATGGTTATGGACTGCCTGATCAAGTTATAAAGAATGAAGGAGTAATAGGCGGTGATAATTTGATAGAATGTATAAGTGCAGCTTCAATTATAGCTAAAGTTACTAGAGATGAACTTATGTTGAAGATTGATGATATATTTCCAGAATATGGTTTTGCTAAACATAAAGGATACGGTACTAAAGCACATATGGAAAATCTTAATATCTATAAAGCTTGTCCTATTCATAGAAAAACATTTAGCCCTGTTAAAAAAAATATACCAAAAATGGAATGGTTAATATCAAAGGATAAGCTTAATAAATTAGCTGTTCAATTAGTTAGTTTACATTATTTAAATAAAAATTATACCATCGTTCATATAAATTTTAATTTAAATGAAAAGATGCCTATTGATATAGTTCTTAAGAAAGGTGAAATAAATGTATTTGTCAAAGTTATTTTATTAATGAAAAACACAAATAGAATGAATATTGAAAATCTGACGACTGATGAGTTAAATAATATGAAATACGAAGCAAGTAAATTTAATCAAGAAAGTGATAGTAGTCTTGAATCAAAATTTGAGATAGCTACTATATTTTTACAAAAAAATCCAATTATAGATATATATAATTTACACAATGAAGACTAATGAATTATTTTCTTTATAAAGCGTGACTTATAATTAAATTCTCAATCAATGAATCCTAAAATATCTAAAATTGTTGAAGAAATACGTTCACTTTTTATATTAGTTGTCATCGTTTTGACTTTAAAAGTAACGATTTTCGAATTATATATTGTTCCAACTGGAAGTATGGAAAATACTATTATGACCGGTGATTTTCTAGCTGGAAATCGTTTTGTTTATGGTATGCGTACTCCGGAATGGATCGGAATACCTTACACGGATTTAGGCTTTTATATACCTTCTTTAAAATTTCCTTCGTTTAAGGAGCCAAAAAGGGGAGATGTAATCATATTTAAATTCCCAAGGGATATTAAGCAAAAGTATGTAAAAAGATGTGTAGCTGGGCCTGGTGACCTTTTGCAAATAATTGATAAGACTCTTTTTATTAATGGTCAGCCACAGGTTCTTCCAGAGAACGGTAAGTTTGTTATGTCACAATTATCCAAGTCTTTTTTACAGGAAGATATATTTTTAGGAAATCTAGGGAATAAAGATCATTTTAAAGCATTGAAAATGCCTCAGATTGGAGACGAGATTAAAATATCTCCTGAAAATGCTAAATTATTATTACATGTTATGTTACTAGACGGGCACCAGCTAGAACTTGTAAATGGATCTAAAACATATACCTTTACTATGACTAGTCCTGATGAATTATATCGACGTAAAGGCAAACTTGAAGTCTTTAAACCTTACTTCCCTGAAGGAAATCTCCTAGTTCCCTGGTCAGATAATATTCCAAAAGGAAATTTACTTATTGATGGTAAATCTATTAACAATATGAAATTTTATACAGTTGAAAATGATTATTATTGGGCAATGGGAGATAATCGTGATGATAGTCTAGATTCTAGATATTGGGGTTTTGTTCCACGATCACATATTATTGGAGAAGCATTATTCTCATATTTTTCATTAGATCTTAACACTTGGATTCCACGATTTAATAGAATTGGAACAATAATTCAATAGGACTTGACTAACAAAATTTCTAAAGCGTATTTTGAATTGTCAAAAGAAGCATATTATATGAAACACTTATTACTATTACATTTCTTTTTACTATCTGTTGCTAGTGCTCAGGAGCCAACTCCAGAGCAAGTAGCAATAATGCAGCAAGAAATGGCTTGTGCAGATGGAGATTATTCAACAAAAATATTAGTGGTTGAAGATGATCCTTTATCAACTGGCTCATCAGATAATCCTTTAGTTGGAGCTAAAATAGTTTTAAAGCCATATTCAGGAGAAATGAAAGAGTTTACTTCTGATTCAAATGGTCAATCTGATGAAATTTCTCTTATGGGTTGTGATACATTAATTGTATCCAAAAATGGTTATTCTACTTTAACATTAAATTCTGGCAGTATGTTTCCACCTGAGGATGTGCCATTATGGACAATTAAATTGCAAGCTGATGGTACATCATCAGTTAATTCAACATTATCAAATGATGATAGTTCTAGTCAAAGTGATATAACAACTCAACAAAATATTCCTGTAAATATAGAAACCGGCTATAAAGGTTTTTTATGGGGAACATCAATCGAATCTAATATCTCTAATAATTTTACTCCATTACAACTATCAAGTAGTGACTCTTTAAATAAAACATTCTCTGGTAAACTTGGTATAGATTCAGTTTTAGTAAGATATGCATTTGCCGATAGTGGTTTTTGGAAAGTTGAAATAGACTTTATAATACCTCAAAATAAAATTGAAGAACAAATTTCTAATTTTAGACGTTTGGAAAAAAATATTTCTTCAGTCTATGGTGTTCCTAAAATGCTTAATCAAAAAGAATCTGGAGTTTCCTCAGCTTTTTCTGACCACTTAAATCAAAAATTTTCTCGTGCATTCTATAGATCTAGTTGGGATGTTAACCCAGCAATAATTGAACTTTATTTAAATGGTAATGTTTTACTACCAAATTCAGACTTGTCTTTATTTTCAGGTAATTTCAGTGTTTTGAAACTCGTATATTATAATCCTGACTATATGCATTCCTCTCAAAAATTACCAGAGAAAGAAGTTATTCCATCAATATTTGATATTTACTAATATTTATGATTAAAACTGCTCGTGCGGTTTTTTATTTAGTTATTATTTGTTTTTATCATGGTTGTGTTTCTCAGCCAAGAATGGTTAATTATTACAATTATGATTTACCAAAAAATGAGATTCTTGATATATGTAAAACTATATTGCTTAAATTAGATTATGAAATTGATATTTATGCTCCTGAGTCTAATGTTATTGTTACAAAAAGTATAAAAATGAGAAAAGTGTTAAGACGATATGATTATGTTGTCTATATAAAAATTACTGATAAAGTAGAAGTATATTTAGCTAGTGAGAGGAATATATTTAGTAGAGGCTCTGAATCATCAATAGGAGGTGGAGAATTAACTGTAATGGATCCTAATATGCCTTATTCAGTACAGAAGTTAATATTTAGTCCAATTAGAAAAGAATTGGAGAGCAATAATATTAAAAGAATTGAATTGAATTAATAAAATTTCATTTATTAGAAAAAAACTGTATTAACTTCGCATTCTAATTTTTACTTTTCATAATAGAATTGAACTTATATAATGGACATTGACTTTAGTAAAAAAGAAGAACGCGAAGGTTATCTGCAGACAAAGCTAGATGATTTACTTGATGGTATTAATGCATCATACGGTCAATCTTTGCTTGATGAGTTGATGATAAGACTTGAAGCTACTATAGATGATTTCAATAAAGAAGTAGATGAGTTAATGGGTTCATTAAAAAAGAGTTCTGAGGAAAAAGAAAAATTAATTCAACAGATAAAGTCTGGAGAAAAAATAAAATCTGATTCAAAATCAGAAGCTCCCCAAGATGATACAATCTCAAAAGAAGATGAGAGTGAAGAAGAGCCAAGAGAATTAAGTGAGTGGGAAAAAAAATTAGAAGGAATTAGTTAACGACTAAATGAGGAAAAAATGAACGTTAAGGATAAAATTATATTCGGACTATTAATCGTATTACTTGCCGCAGGTGGTTATTTTCAATGGATGGCAGATGATATGAAGAGTCGCATGGATGAATTAAATAATAATGATCAAGAGCATCTTGATGTAATTGACCGTGAGTTTAGAGAGGATTTAAGAAATCTAAACCTTAGATTTGAAGGTCGTGGTAAACACATTAGAAAAGCTCAAGAAGATATTATAGCTAATACTAATTTAATTAATGAAAGAGCTTCTGAACTATCAGACATGATAGAAGAAGTGCAATATAACTTAGATGAGTATTCAAGGATTAATGATAAAAAGTTAGAAAGAGCTAATAATGATATTGCTGATTTACAAGACTCTTTTGATAGTCAAAACCGTCAAAATAGACGTAAATTTTCTGATTTAGAGCAGACCTTAACTCAGCTTCAAAATAATGTAAAAGAGTTACATGAACCAAAAGAAGAAGAAGAAAAAGGAAAGAAGAAAAAGCGATAGTTCTTTAATTGAATGATTTATTTATTTTAAGAAGGCTTCATTTATGGAGCCTTCTTTATTTATGTTAAAAACAGATAATGAAATTAATCTTTTTTTTAAGGGTGTAATTTATTTTAATAAAAATGAATATACTGCTGCACATCATTCATGGGAAACGCTTTGGAAAAATATAGGTAATAATCCTCGTCGTTTAGGACTGAAAGTATTTCTTCAACTGATTGGTATTTATGAAAATCTTTACTTAAATAAATTGGATTCTGTACGCTATTTAATTAAGACTTCTAGTAAGTTATTAGCGAAAAATAAAGAAGAACTTAAATCATACGTTGAAGTGGAAGATATAGCTAATTTTCTTAATATTTATAAGGATAAAAAGATATCACTTAAAGTAATAGATGAGCTTAAAATTAAAAGAAATGGGGTAGAGTTCACAAAGACCTCGGAACTAAATGAACATCTACCCCTTCCACATACCAAAGGTACCAAGCCAGCACCTTGATATCTTAAAGTAAAAGTTTAATAAACATGATGCAAGATATTTTTTTTACTACAATTAAGATGATATTTATTAATCTGAAGAAGCTATTAGTACTATCTAAAATAAATTTAGCAATAGAAAAAAATATTAAGCAATTCAAATCATTTATATAAAGTTTACTTGATTTTGTTATTATAAAACTTAAGTATTAAATTTTTAGTATATTCAAATGTGACTAATAGATAAAAATGGTTTTAAAAAATATAAAATAATATCATTATGCCAAAATTCAATATTAACGTTAATGGAAAAGCTCATAAAATAAAAGTAGATGCAGATATGCCTTTACTTTGGGTTTTAAGAGATGAACTTGGATATACTGGAACAAAGTATGGTTGCGGTAAAGGTTTGTGTGGCTCTTGTACTATTCATTTAGATGGAGAGGCAACTCGTTCTTGCATGACTCCAATAGAAAATGCAGATGAATCTACTATTACAACTATTGAAGGTTTGTCCGATGATAATTCACATCCAATTCAAAAAGCTTGGGTTGACCATGAAGTCTCGCAGTGCGGGTATTGCCAACCAGGACAAATGATGACGGCTGCTGCATTATTAGATCGAAATTCTTCACCAGATGATGAAGATATAGATAATGCTATGAAAATGAATCTTTGTAGGTGTGGAACATACGATAGAATTCGTAAAGCAATTCATACAGCTGGGAAAAACAAATAAATTATGAAATATAATCGTAGAGATTTTTTAAAGATTTCATATTCAGCAAGCATGGGTTTAGTAATTGGTATAGCGCTACCTATAAAAAACCGTTTAATGAGTGAAAATATTATTAAAGATACATTTGATCCAAATGTTTGGGTTTCAATACAGCAAGATAATATAATTAATATTATTACTGCAAAATCAGAAATGGGTCAACATATACGTAGCTCAATACCAATGATTGTAGCAGAAGAATTGAATGCAGATTGGTCAAAAGTCAAGGTTGTCCAAGCGGATACACATCCAAATAAGTATGGTAGTCAAAGTACTGGCGGAAGTGGATCAATTAGACGTTCTTATATGCGTTTAAGAAAAGCTGGTGCAACAGCAAAAGAATTATTAATACAAGCGGCTTCAATTAAATGGGATGTTCCACAAAATGAGCTTAAAGCCGAAATGAATCAGATTTTTCATGCTAAATCAAAAAAATCAATTAAATATGGTGATCTTATATTAATAGCAGGGAAACTTGATCCACCTTCTGATCCAAAATTAAAAGATGAAAAAGATTTTACAATAATTGGTAATTCACTGCCTGGTTTAGATACTAAATCTAGAGTTGATGGCACTGCAAAATTTGGTATTGATATTAGAATACCTAATATGCTATATGCTACAGTAGCGAAATGTCAAACTTTTGGTGGTGCGGTAAAATCTTTTAAAGCAAAAAAAGCAAAGAAAATAAATGGCGTAAAATATGTTTTTGAAGTAGAAGGCGGTATAGCTGTAGTTGCTACTAACACTTGGTCAGCCATTAAAGGTCAGAGTGCTCTTGATATTGAATGGGAGCATGGTGATTTTTATTCTTGGAATAGTCAAAAAATTAAAAAAATGATGGAGGATAAATCTCCAAAAGATGCTGTAATTGCTAAAGAGTCAGGTGATACAAAAAAAATAAAAAATAATTTATCAGTTGAATCTCAATACGAAGTTTCTTTCACCTCTCACGCTACTATGGAACCAATGAATTGTGTTGCACAAGTAAATAAAAATTCTGTTGAATTATGGGTCCCCACCCAATCTCCTCAGCGCATTCAAAGCTCAATTGCTGAAAAATTAAACCTTAAAATAGAAAAAGTTAAAGTAAATGTCACTCTTATGGGTGGAGGGTTTGGAAGAAGATTGTTCTCAGATTTTATACCAGATGCTGTTGAAATTTCAAAAAAAATAAAAAAACCAGTAAAACTTCTTTGGACAAGAGAAGATGATATGCGTCATGACTATTATCGTCCTGCAAGTATTCATAAACTTAAAGGCTCAATCTCTGATGTAAAGAAAATAGAATCATGGCAACATCGTATAATTTCTCCATCAATTTCAGGCCAACGTTCACCTGAACGTTTCAAGAACGGTGAATTAGATAGAAGTGCAGTAAATGGGGCTAATAATTTGCCATATGATATTCCAAATATACTGGTTGATTATATAATGACTAATACTAAAGTCCCTGTAGGTTGGTGGAGATCAGTGTATAATTCTCAAAATGCTTTTGCTAATGAAGTTTTTATTGATGAACTAGCATATAAAGCAGGCATAGACACCTTAGAATTCAGAATGAAAATGTTAAATAATTCTCCTAGACACAAAGAAGTCTTAAAGTTGGCGGCAGAAAAAGCTAACTGGGGTCGTAGTTTAACAAAAGGCCAAGGTATGGGTATAGCTGTTCATGAATCTTTTGGCTCTTGGTCAGCACAAGTAGCTACAGTATCTATATCTAAAGATCAAAATATATCAGTTGATAAAATTGTAGCATCTGTTGATTGTGGTACAGTAATTAACCCTGATGGAGTCAAAGCTCAGATGGAAGGATCAATAGTTTATGGATTAACATCTACCTTAAAAGGTGAAATAACAATTGACAAAGGTGCTGTATCTCAATCTAACTTTCATGAATTTGAACTTCTTCAGATGAATGAAATGCCAAAAGTTGAAATATATATTGTGCCTAGTTTAGAACCTCCAGGTGGAGCTGGTGAGCCTGGACTTCCACCTGTAGCACCAGCAGTAGCAAATGCTATTTTTAATGCTACTGGAAAAAGGGTTCGTAAACTTCCAATTAAAGCAGAAGATTTAAAAGTTTAATTTTTTATATATTTTAAGATAGCATAATTTGAATATCTCTGCAACGATCCTAGCTGCAGGCTCTTCTAAAAGAATGGAGGGAGCTAATAAGCTACTGTTGCCATATAAAGGTCAAGCTTTAATTAAAACAGTCTCTCAAAATTTAATTAGTTCTCGTTTAGACCCCGTTTTTATTATTACCGGTTTTGATTATAAAAAAATACATAAAAATATTCCTTCAGCAATAAATAATATTATTTACAATAAAGATTGGTCTTCTGGTATTTCTAAATCTATAATTTTGGCTATATCTTCATTGCCAGATAATATTGATGGTAATATGTTTGTTTTAGGAGATATGCCGTTAATTACAGTTAAAACTTTAAATAAATTAAAATCAGCTTTTAAAATGAATAATGGTGAAAAAATTATATATGCTGAATATTTTGGGAGTCAAGCAAATCCTGTAATTTTTCCAAAGAAGTATTTTAGAAAAATACTTCTTTTAAAAGGTGATAGAGGTTGTAAAGATATAATTAGTCAAAATATAAATAAAGCAATAGGTGTGAATATTAATTCGTCAGAGGTCATTTTTGATTGTGACACTAAAGATGATTATGCTGATTTAGTATCAAATATAATTATTAATGTCTAAAAATAAACTTTTCTTAAAAGAAGCTTTAAAAATCGAAAGTAAAGAAAAACCTTATGCTGTAGCTACGGTGATAAGCGTAAAAGGTTCATCTTCCGGTAGAGTTGGAGATAAAGCATTATTTGATGAAAAAGGTTATAGACTTATAGGTTACGTTGGTGGTGGCTGTATTGAGAATAGAGCTTCTGATACAGCTATAGAAACTTTAACTAATGGAATTCCTAAAATTATTGAAATTGATCTTGATAGCGATTCAATAGGAATGGGTATACCTTGCGGAGGAATTATGTCGATACTTGTTGAACCACAAATGATTGATTCTGTCATTTTAATTAGGGGTGATGGTAGCATCGTTGAATCTTTATCTAAAATAGCAAAACTATTAAATTTTAAAATAATCATTCATACTTCAAAAAGTCATATTCATACTAATAAGTCTAATGAAGAGTTATTTCCAAATGTAGATAAACTTATAACTGAAGAATTAGAAGTTGATAAAATAGATGAGAATATTGATTATTTTATTCTAGCAACTCATCACAGTGATGATGATAAAATAGCTTTAGCAGCAATTAAAAAAGGGATAAAGTATGTTGGTGTTATTGCAAGTCAAAAAAAAGCTAATCTTATAAAAAAATATTTACTGGATAACGGTCTATCCGATTCTGAATTAAAAAATCTTTATACACCTATTGGTTTAGACTTAAATGCAACAACTCCTGAAGAAATAGCACTTAGTATATTATCTGAAATAGTGATGCTAGAAAATGGAGCGACAGGAAAGCAAATGAAAAGTTTGAAAAAGTAGCTTTTAAATTGATTTAATTATATACTTCTAAGTATAATAATAAATAGATATACTATTAAATTGTGCCGGAGGGGGGACTCGAACCCCCACACCTTTCGATACGCGAGTTTGAGTCGCGCGCGTCTACCAATTCCGCCACCCCGGCTAGACTGAATTTATCAGTTTATCTATTTTTAAGTCAAGCTCATAGAATTGTATTATGTGTTAATTGAAACTATATTCTTTATATAATAATAAGTACTTACTAATTATTATGAACTCAATAATGACATGTAAATAAGGTTAAATGGTATGTTAACACCAAAAATATTACTTAGTAATGCAGATAAATTTCCTAATGAACCTGCTTTATCAATAAAAGATTCTAATAATAATTGGCAAACCGATAGCTGGAATGATTTAAAAGATAATGTATTTAAAATTTCTAAGTCTTTAATCAATCTAGGAATAAACCCGAATGATAAGATTAGTATCTATAGTTATAATCGAAAAGAATGGTCATATATCTATGCAGCAACGCAATTAATTAGGTCTGTATCTGTTGGTGTTTATCATACTTGTTCTCCAGAAGAAGTTGATTGGATTGTAAGTAACTCATGCTCTAAAATTGTTTTTGTTGGACATAATCCTAGCGATAATGGCGAAAAAGAAAGAATGCCAATTAATCGTATACTCCCAATTTTAGATTCTTTAGAAAATATTGAAAAAGTTGTTTTGATGAAGGATATAGAGCCCATAACTCATGAAAAAATAATAACATGGGATGAATTCATTTCATATGGTAAAACTATAAAGGATGAAGATGTCCAATCTAGATTAAATGACTTAAGTAGTGAAGATACTTCAGCGCTTATATATACATCTGGAACAACTGGCAATCCAAAAGGTGTTGAGTTAACTCACGGCAATTGGGAGTTTCAACTTGAAGCTCTTAATGATATTTTAAAATTTGATCAAGGTGAAAAATATGTTTCATGGCTTCCTTTGGCGCATGTTTTTGGTCAATTAGTAGATAACCATACATGGATTAAAGATGCTTTACATCTACATATCGTTGATAATCCATTGAATGTAGTTGATTATGCTAAAGAGGTAAAACCTCACCTATTTATTGGAGTTCCTAGAATTTATGAAAAAATATATTCAAACTTAAAAGCAGCTATAGATAGTAAGGCAGTATTAAGAATCGGTTTAAAAATACCGGGACTGTCAAACGTTTTTAAAAAGAAATTAAAAGAAGCTGTAGGTCTTGTCAATGTTCGTTATGCAGCTACTGGTGCAGCCCCAATAAATCCAGACATATTAAAACTTTTTCATAATCTTGGAATTCCACTTTATGAAGGTTATGGAATGACAGAAAATGCTGCTGTAGCTTCATCTAATCATGATGGACATAATAAAATTGGTACTGTAGGTCTACCTCAAAAAGGTAGTGAAATTAGAATTTCAGATGATGGTGAGATACTCATTAAAGGAAAACATGTTATGAAAGGTTATTTTAATAACCTAGAAGCAACGAATGAAGATCTAAGAGATGGTTGGTTACACACTGGAGATATAGGAAAAATCGATTCGGATGGGTATTTATCAATAACGGGTAGAAAAAAAGAGATATACGTAAGCTCAGGTGGCAAAAATATTGCACCTTTAGTTATTGAAGAAACTATGAAATCAATAAATATTGTTTCTCAGTGTTTTCTTGTAGGTGACGGGAGAAAATACTGTTCCGCTTTAATTACTTTAGATTTAGGAGTAATTCTTAGAGATAAAGTTGGCATAGAACCTCATAAGATTCCTAAAGACCCTGGAGCTCAAATAAGTTTATTGGAGGAAAATGGAGAGAAGCTAGAAAACTTTACTGACAATAAAGATATATTCAGTGATATTGAAAAGTCTGTTATTGAGCTTAATGGTAAATTTTCAAACCCAGAGCAAATTAAAAAGTTTTCAATCTTACCCAGAGATTTTACTATTGATGACGGAGAGTTAACACCAACTCTTAAAATAAGACGTAAACAAATAACTGAAAATTGGTTATCAGTTATTGAATCTATGTATACTGACTAACTGTGGACAACATATCGTTATTAGGTTGCGGTACTTGGGGTAGCGCATTAGCTCAGATACTTGCTGAAAATGGCCATAATGTTTTGGCTTGGCATTATAAGGAGACAGCTGTTTCGTACATGACTTCTTCTCGCAAACATCCAAATCTTAATGGATTTCAATTTCATAATAATATAACCTTTGATAGTAATCTTGATAATTTAGTTGCCAATACAAAATGTATAGTTATTGCTGTTCCTTCACACAGCGTTAGACAGACAATGGCTAAAGTTTCTAATAAATTATCTAATGATACAATTATTGTAAATGTTTCAAAAGGGATAGAAAATGATTCATTGAAAACTATGAGCGAAGTTATTTGTGAGATTACAAGTAAAGATTTATCAAAAATTGTAACACTTTACGGACCAAGTCACGCAGAAGAAGTTATTGCAAAACATCCAACTACATTAGTTTCTGCTTCAACAAGTAATATTTCAGCATCATATGTACAAAAGATATTTTCTTCAAGCCAATTACGTGTTTACACAAATAAAGATATTTATGGTGTAGAATTAGGAGGTTCCTTAAAAAATGTTATTGCCATAGCAACAGGAATATGTGATGGCATTGGTTTTGGTGATAATACCAAAGCTGCACTACTTACACGTGGAATAGCGGAGATCACACATTTAGGCGTTACTATGGGGGCTAATGCCGATACATTTAATGGCCTAAGTGGTGTTGGTGATCTAATTGCAACTTGCCTAAGTAAACATAGTAGAAATAGGTTTGTAGGTGAAGAAATAGGAAAAGGTAAAAAATTAAAAGAAATATTAAATCAAATGGATATGGTTGCAGAGGGAGTTAAAACAACTAAATCGGTTTATGATTTATCAAAAAAACACCAAATTGATATGCCGATTTGTGAAGGTGTATATGACATTCTATTTAATGATAAAGATCCAAAAAGTAAGGTAATTGAGTTGATGACCAGAGATCTTAAAGATGAGAAAAAAATATAAAATAAATCTTTAGTTAAACTTGCCCCTGTAGTTCAATGGATAGAATAAATCCCTCCTAAGGATTAGATACTGGTTCGACTCCAGTCGGGGGTACAAGGCTTTTCTCGACAATAAATAGCACTTTCACGACCATCTTTTCCAGTATCTAACACCACCTTCCGGTGATATCCTTTAATACCAAATAGTACCAGATTATCTAAAATGTAGTACAGTTGTCGTACAGTCTGTAGTACAGTTGTAGTACAGT
>ENA-OREN01000632-OREN01000632.1-marine-metagenome-genome-assembly--contig:-NODE-632-length-48314-cov-22.080478_pt1 | contig 48314 bp, 29 predicted proteins | sample MGYA00248624_ERZ508555 | MGnify/ENA primary metagenome ERZ508555 (study PRJEB26222, sample SAMN06267773) | marine metagenome | isolation source: Saanich Inlet, British Columbia, Canada | place... | reverse complement strand
TACAACGAAGCCAATCGAAGTCAGTTACGTGAATTGCTGTTCGATCAGGCGAGAAACGCACAGCTTCATCAAGAGCTGGAAGGCCGCTGGCTCGAGGCCTCGGAATTACTGGAACAAGCAGATGCCCCTGCCTAGCGCCCCCAACCGGGATTTCTAATATTCAATCTCAAGAGTCCTTAATATCTTTTCTCGTCTGCTGCTTTAGCCGCGCATGAACATCCGCTGAACCCGCCATCATGCGAGTGCCTGTTCTGGGGTGCGCTGCAACTGGGTCTGAGTCATGCGAACCTGGCTCGCGCCGAAAACCACATTCCAGAATTATGCATTTAGATCCATACATGAGGTCTAATTCTATAAAAACATTAAAAAGAGATGCGTTAATCTAAGTAGTCGAAACACTTCATGAGATCAGTCATCTCGCTATTTTTCATCAACCTATTGATGAACTTTTCATTTAGGTATCCGTCCTTCCAAGCGCCAATTCTAGATTTATCTAGAGGACGAATTCCGTTCATGGTCTTCGCATTGTATTTGTCCTTTGTATCAAAAGATTCATAGCAGTCTTCAAACTTCCTGGCTGCCTCTAAATTGAATTTTTCCGCCATGGCCTTTTGGGCTTTATTTGGCTTTGTAATCAAGTCTTCGTATTTGAGCAACAGTACGTTAGGGTGATCTTTATATTCAAGAGCAACAGTTGCAGTTCGGATCCATCTTTCAACAGAAGTCCAATATGTTCGGGGCCTTTCAAAGTGCTTTGACACAAGCACATCTCTTGGGTCTCGCATCATATAAATGATTCCAAGATCATCGGCCATAAGTTTGTACAATCTAGAGGCTTTCCTGGGAAACTTGCCGACTACAACCTTGCCCTCTACAGCCTCCTTTGGAACTTGTTCACCCCACGGGCCTCCCTTAACCTTGACTATATTTTCAAATCCGGTATCTATCAGGCTAAACATCAGTGTGTTGCCTGATCTAGCGCAGCCACAGATTAATATCCTGTCAATCATTTCGCCCCACCACTAACCGTTTTCCTTCAAACGGATGTTCGCACCTGCAAAATATCTCTTTGTAGAATTCATTTCTTTGTTGCCAGTTGAACGTCCCTTCGTGCCACACAACACTAGGATGGTTAGCCAGGATAGGGGTAATGGGGCAAGGTTGGGGTTATCCGCCTAACAGCACAATTTGGTTGGGGAAAAAAAGAGTTATTTTGATTGCCCCTTTGGCTGGTCTAACTTGAATGTTAGTTCATGACCGGTCTTGGGTCTATTGGGAGGATAACCTCCGGTGCTAGCGGGCGGCGCCCCAAACCTTTTCGTGCTCTTCTGGTGTAGCGCCGCCTCCTCCATTGCTTAATGATGGGTTGCTCCTCTTATCCGCCTGTAGAACATTTCTACATTGAGCACGGAACTCCAGAAAACTCCTAGCCCCGGTGCATCCAGATTCTGTATGCTGGAACAGATGGCGTGATCCGACTATCATTTAAAGTATCGGGCAACAGCCTCGCTAAAAACTTGAACGTCGATTTTGTCGCAAGACACGCTGGTTTTTTGTCGGTCACTAAATAACAAACCTTTTAAAGATGAACACCGAAACTCAGAAAGCAAAAGTGCATATTGCTTTGTACTGCCATTTTCTTTTTGGCCTTGGCCACATTTCTCGTACTGCGGCCATCGCAAATGCAATCGTAGGGCATTATCCCGGCTCCGCGTGTACCATATTTACTGATCAAATGAGGGATGTCGACTTTTTCATCCATCCCGATGTCGACATTATCGAACTACCTCGTGTTTCAACACCTACAACTGAAATAAATGAAGAAATCACTCAGCGTTCCGACAAAATAATCTCCTTCTTAGAAAAAACTTCTGTTTCGGTGTTTCTTACTGACCATTTGCCCTTTGGCGTATATGGTGAATTAATCAAAGTTCTCAGACAGAACATCATCAGAAACTGGGGCATTCAATTTGTACTGGGTTTGCCTTATCCCCAGACTGAAGAAATTATCCCTAAGGATCCATATCTAAAAAAACTATATCAAGCCTATGCGAATGTATTCTTGTACACCGACAAAGATTGGTACGATTTTCCGCTGGATCCGACGGCCGATCACCTCATTAAGTATCATACTGGGTTGATCACGAGACGCGTAGATTATTCGCCGCGATTGACAAAGCAACAGTGCATTGTAGGCACCACTGGTAGCGGTGTAGTCGGTTTAGATTTATTCAAGAAAGTTCTGGCCGCTACTGAAGAAGTTCGCAACCACGGCGTAATTCTCAAATGGATAATTGGCCCAATGGGCGATCCGCTACAGTACAACAAGGCTTGCGACGGCGAGATGAACATCGTCCTGGTCGAATCTTCCACGATTGATGAGATGGTCCAGGAAGGCACTATGATGATCTCACAAGTCGGGTACAACACCGCCTTCGCACTCGTACAGACCCCGTTGCCAATCGTTTTTGTACCCTACGTAGGTATAGATAGCGAACAAGGGGTAAGGGCCGAACAATTGGCAGCAAGTGTCGAAAATGTTTGGAGCATCCCCGAAGATGACCCAGAGTTCGGGCTCAAGCTGAAAGACATAGTCAGGAAAGGATTGAAAACGCCTCCCGCTAAACGAGTTTTGCCTTTTATGGTTGATGGCGCAGGAAACGCTGCATCGCGCCTCTTGAGTATGGCTAAAACAAGAAAAAGGTTTTTTCGTCCTTCTTCGTCCAAAAAGATATTGACAATTCACGCCGATGATCTCGGCATGACTCATGGCGTGACCCAGGGCATTACGGAAGCGATCTCCTCGGGTGTCGTCACAGACACGTCTGTAATGGCTTGCGTCCCATTTGCCAAAGAGCGTGTATTGGTTGTAAAAAATAAGCTAATTGACCGTATCGGCCTGCATTTACAACTTACAGAGGGGACGCCCTGCCTGGAACCTCATCAGGTCCCATCACTTGTTTATAAAGATGGGAAGTTCCCGTCTAAGATGAAATATTTATCCAAGAATATAAATCCACTTGAAGTGAAAAAGGAGTGGGAAAGCCAAATACAACGAGTATTAGATTGGGGAATAAACCCTACATACCTGGACAGCCACCATAATGCACACCTGATACCCATCCTGCTACCAGTAGTTGTTGGTTTGGCACAAGAATACCAGCTGCCAATTCGTTCTGATGAAACACGATTAATACACCACTACTTCAAGAGCCTAGGTGTCAGGTCCATCGAGCTCACTGTTACCCAGTGGTACGGTGACAACCTTAGTAAAGAGTATTTGCTTGAGCTAATAGACAGTGCATTTAACAAACTACGCGGACGAGGGAGTCTGGAACTTGTTTGTCATCCAGGCTACTCTGATCCAACTCTAGAAAGACTATCCAAACATAACATTCAAAGAGAAAGGGAGCTCAAAATCTTTACTGACGATGAACTTCCACAGTTACTAAAAACAAGAGGGATTTCCTTATTATCAACCCATCAAATATTCCAGTGATTTATTAGAAGCTCGTGATCAAATTGATATCTATGTTTGATAAAATCTTATTGACAACACCAACAATTTATTCGGATAATAAGTCATGAATAAAGAATCTTCACCGAAGAAAAAGTTGTGGGGAGCAATGTTCCCAGGACTTTTCCTTATCCTTCTCGGAACAGGGTTTCTCCTTAACAACTACGGAATAATTGCCTTTAACATCGGCAAACTGTGGCCAATCTTCCTTATCATTCCGGGGTTTTTCATGTTCACCGGGCTGCATCACAAGGACTAGGCCTCGAATCGTTTTCAGCGTAGAGCGCGCGTAGTTGGAAGGATGGACGAAAAACTCAGTTAGAATGAACCCTCTGGCGCCTCGTCCTTGCTGACCCATAAGGGGATATTTATCCCAAGTACGTATACCCATGTGTCAGTTTTTTTGGTATATCCGCTAGTTCCCTAACTCGAGTTGTCAAACACGAGTCATTCACATCTTGCAGATGCTGATAGAGCAAGAGTTTTGTTCTCCTTCTCGCTGAAAGACGGAGTAACCGTCTCAGCATCCTAGACTATAGGGACTGATAGATTGATCTTGAGATCAAGCGCTCTTTCCATCATTGCGATAATTTCTTTTTCGAAGCAGTAAACGTTACAACTCACGTCAACAAACTCATTGAAATCAGGATCGTATTGGGCGTTTAAATTCCTATCTGCCTCTCGATACGTTCTAACAAACGTTCGGAGAGAGTAACTGGCGCGGGAATAGTAACCAAACGTCTCATGAGCCCATCACACACTGGCGTATCACTTCGGCGCAATAGATCATGATAACCAGGCCAGGAGAAAATAGGCTGATCCTGCAACAATGGGCAATAATGATTACGCTCCACCGGTACACCAGCCCCTGAAAGGATATCTGCCACAACTGTGGCCTCTTGCTCGGTTACAGCCATAGACACAATGCGCCACCAAACCCGTTGACTGTCCCACGAAGTTACCTGCGGCTTGAGGCCCAATTGACCAAGGTATTGCTCAAGTCGGTGGGCCGTTACCTGCATCAACTTGAGTTTTTCCTCAAATCGAGCGAGTTGACATAGAGCAAGCATCAATCCGACCGGATGCGGCCGTGACTTAAGCCCAACAGCATTGTGCTGCCACTCGTCGGACAAAAGGGCTTGGGGTACCCGGTTGACATGGCCAAAAATCAGCAGTCGGTCACGGTACTGAAGATTGTCGGTTACAACGCAACCCAACTCACCACCTGAGATCAATTTGGTCAGCCCTAGTGAATAGGCGGTAAGGTCCGCCCATGTACCTAATGGCGTTTTCTTATAACTTGCCCCATGGGCGTGGGAACCGTCGGAAACGATAGGCACGCCGGCAGCGCTATCTTTGATATTGCTGTAGTCTGCCGGCACCCCCCACGGGTTGTGCACAAGAACTGCTTTGGTTTTTGCTGTCTTGAGCCGGCGAATATCGTCGGGACTGATAGTCATGGCCTGTGCATCACAGTCACATATCACCACTCTTGCACCCAATGCCAGAACCGCTGCAGCCATGGCATGGAAACCGTAGTTACATACCAACACCTCATCCCCCGGGCCTACACCAACTGCCCGTAGCGCATAGTGGATTGCGGTCGTACCGTTACTGAAGGCAACGCCGTATTTGCACCCCATGTAAGAAGCAAAGCGCTCCTCAAAGAGGTTCAGAATACTGCCATCCACTATCGACAGACCGCCCTGGCGAAGCAACTCACCAACTTTGGCTATATCCGATTCTTGAACATCCTGCCAACTATCAACCCATTCCGACACATTCTCAGACATATTGAGTCTCTCAACTAAACGATCATAGTGCTATTGTGCTGTTAACTTTGCGACGATCTGTGCTGTTTCTCCCCAGCGTTAGAAGCGGCATTGCTCTTGAGTCCCTCTTCCTCGGCCAGAATTAACCCTTCAGTCGCGATCCCTATATCCTCACCGAGATCAGCCAACGCCTTCAACAAGTACGCTAGCCCCAGTCCAAAAACGCCATGATGTGAGCCCAACGAGAACTCGTTGTTGGATAACAGTTCTTTAAAATCATTAATTACTTCCGATCCTGCAGAAACCATCAGAAACAAAGCCACACCAATTCGAAACTTACTACCAGTGCTGAAACGAAGGCACTTGATCATCTTCTTTCGTATATTCATCGTAACGACCTTTACCGTATCAGTTTATCCATTTCCCACAACCAAACCTGTACAAGCACCAACCTGAAACCGCATTCATGACGAATCACGGAAGCCTGTATGACCTGCTGGCAAGGATTTGTGTGTCAAACAACCGCAGTACGACTTTTTAGGCACAAGAGTCTGCAAAGAATTTTCCACAAATTCAAGAATGTAGAGAAGATTTTACAACAATAGCTTTCTATTGTTGCTCTTCGTTCAATAAGTAAGGCGTATGACATTTGTTGGTCAGCGACCCATGCTAGTATCTTAGCTCGTGTGGCGTTTTATTAAAGACTGAAACAATGACTAAAGAACTACTTGAAAACTCAGACCAGCCATTGCCAACGCAAGATAGTACGGAGGCCTGGCATATAGCCGAATACCACAAGTTGACAGCCGAGTCGCAAAAGGCAATAGACCACCTTTGCCGCACAGGGGAGATTACCCTCGATGACCTTGCGGAACATTTGGATATAACACCGGGGCGTGCCGGCCGCATGCTACATGACGCAATCCAAGGACATCTTGTTAAAGAGAGATTCACAGATGATGGCAAAGTGATCGTCTCACCCAGGCATATTATCGCCACATCACATTCAGCCGTAGCAGAAAAAGCAGTCCAACCTATTTCTAAACTCAAATCCGAACTTTTATCAGGCGCCGCTAATTACGTATCGGTCCGTAGCGTGGCAATCTTATTGGCCTATGTCTCACAGATTTTCTTGGTTCACTGGCTCGGCACTGAGGATTACGGCTATTACTCGATTGCGACGACCGTCGCAATTTTGCTGTCTCTGCTGGCATCTCTTGGCTTTCCGTTAAGTATGGGGCGATTCTTACCCCAGTATATTGGCGAGAAAGACTGGGGGCACTTCAGAGGTTGCTCCAATTACGCAACCAAAATGTCGCTGCTTGCCAGTATCCTACTGTGCGTTATAGCGATCCCTTTTATCTCGTTCACTGGAATGAAGCCGGCGGAAGTTCACGTCTTATGGCTCGCGCTGATTCTGGTACCAATTCTTGCATTTGGCGATGTGATTGGCACAGTCCTTCTGGCGCAGAAGTTCTGGATTCAGAACTTCCTGCCCAAGATGATACTGGCTCCTGGCCTGTTACTTGCCTTCGCCTGGATAATGCATCAGAGATGGGGCGATCTGACCGCGGCTCACATGACCATGGCTTTCGTGGCTGCAAGTATCATATCTGTTGGACTGCAATGGATACTCAACCAACTTAAGCAGGCAAAGGAGATCAGGCACGCCAACAAAGAGGATGACGACAAGTCATTATGGCTACATACATCCTTACCTATGCTGGTCATGATGCTGTTTGGTGTCATTGTTAACCGAGCTGACCTAATCTTACTGGGCATCATCGCAGGGCATCGTGAAGCCGGTATCTACGCTGTAGTTTTGTTTACTGCTGAAATCGTGCAAATCTTCAAAACTGCAGGAAAAACTGTTGTCGGACCCATTATCGCACCCCTTTTCAAAACATCTAACCGTGAATCAATTCAACGCGTTGGTGGATTTCTGTCGCGACTAGCGTTTAGCTTTGCCCTAATTGGCGCTGGCTTGATCGCCTTCTTTGGCCATCAATTGCTCGGGATCTTTGGTGAAGAATTTACCGTTGGATACCAAGCTCTTGCGGTCCTTCTCGTCATGCAACTTCTACGTGCAGCATCAGGCGTCCCGGGAATGCTGCTCATCATGACAGGTAAGCAGAACCGGCTGGTAAAAGTATATGCATTGTCAGTCATCGCCCAGGTTGGACTGCTAACCGCGCTTGTACCAAGTCTCGGGATTCTTGGGGCAGCGATAGCAACAACAATAACTGAAATGGTCTCAATCTACACAATCTCACGTGTCGCTCGAAAGTCGACCGGAATAAGCACCAGCTTATTCGCTACTAACAGCGTTAACACCTAAGCCGTATCCGGATACGATTAGTGTCTTGATGAAATGCTCATTTAGTGTAAAATCGAAACAACAACCAAACAGAAGGCGAAAACTATGAAATTTATGATTATTAACCGCTCGCGCGGAGCGCGGCACGGCGATGGAAATATAGAGCACAGTAAGCGCGGGCAAGAGGTTATGGAACATGCCCTTGAGGAGGGCAACATTGAAGCGTGCTACGTACTAATTTCTGGTGGGCATATCATTATCGCGGAAGTCGAGAATACAGCTCAACTGGCAAAACTAGTCCGCTTCAATCCGTTATTCAAATCAATGGATACCGAGATTATCCCGATTGAAAACGCAAGCAAATTCCTGAATGCCTACCACGAAGGAGCCGAGCACTTCACAGGTAAAGAACACCTGCCGAGTTAGGAAACCGCTCCGACTTCAGTTTCTTACAGAAACTATGTGAGCCCCAACATGATCCACATGCTGGGGCTCACATAATTTTCACCAGTAAGCACGCGCCGAAAACTGCGTCAAGTCAAACTCGATGCTCTAATAATGACTGACCGACGCCCCATGGTAATCCAATTCTTTAGCGGACGGGCCAGAACGCACTCCAGTTCTAAATTCTAGCGGACATCTGACAAGCCCTAGCGGGTCTCTTAGTCGTCGATGCTTAGCTTGCTTTTCAGCGATAGTCGTTCAACAACTAGTGCACCCCGACGATCTATTTAGGCACTCCGGGAGCCGGACAATAACCCATTCAGATTCAGGTAGGATGCTGACTGCGTATCCTCAGTCGGGCTACTCATAATGGAAATTCTGGTCAAAGAATTCAATACCCGGCCCTGTGTTGTGCATGGTCATGGCAAGCATGATTATCAATACTGGTGGGAGCCGATCAAAACCGGCTTCTTCTCGACGCAAACGAGCTGCCTCGCCAAACCAGATGAACTTACCATCATCACCTGCAACAATGGTCACCTGGCGATGGGTATGTTCGAAAGTAGCCTAGACCATCTGGGCTTACCATACAGTGTGTTTGGACGCGGGGTTGAGCCGTGGGTCAATAGCCAGCAAAAACCAGCGATTCTAGCTGCAGCACTAAAGACCATAGATACTCCTTATGTACTGTACGCCGATTCGCGAGATGCTCTTCTGATCAATGACCCTGCTCTCGCCTTAGACTGCTTCAGACACCAATTCCACTGTGAAATGCTGTTCGGAGCTGACCGTATAAACTGGCCACCCGGAAGACAGTTCGCACGCTTCGAAGAACCGCTCGCACGACAAGCAAAAAGCGAATTCAGATACTTGAATGGCGGCTTGTGGATTGGAAAAACCGACTATTGTGCTGAATTCTTCACCCGTGCTGCCGCCACACAACCGTTAGAATCGGCCGCCGAGTCTGAACAAGGGATCCTAAAGCAACTGTTCCCGATACATCACCCACAGATTCTGCTTGACTACCACTGCGAGATCTTCCTTAACACTGGATTTTTGTTATCTCGCGATGCCCTGGAGATAAATCATTGAAATTTCTGATCATGTTCCGTCCGCGAGACAAAAGCGCCGAAGCGCAGATCGACCACAAGACGATTCGACGAAGCAAAGAGATTCTACAGATATACCAGGATGAAGGAATTGTGGAGGACGTCTACACTATTGGAGGCGGCGGGTCTGCGTTTATCATTAACGCGCCAACCCGCGAACTCCTTGAACATGGCCTAGCTAACCACCCCATAGCTGCTATAACTCGCTGCGATATCTTCGAGATAGAGAAAAAATAGTCTTTGCCGAATTAAGGCTGGGTGCCGGTGGATGACTGCCCATGTGCCTGGGTTAGCATCAACATTCCCAGATCAAACAAGCTATCAAGCGAAACGGCTGGCGTCGCATCCCATGGGCCCTCTCCCGCAATGACTTCGACATCCGAGTCTGGTCCGCGACGAATCTCGTCTGTCAGGAAATTCGTTCCCGCTTTTTCGCTGATCGGAATGATTCCCGCCGTGCGGAATTTCTCCAAAGCCCGAGCCGAGGCCATTCCGGCGCCTGCCCAAGGACCCCAGCAGATACTGACCACTTTCGCCTTGGGAAATCGTTCTCGCCAGCGCCAAGCAAAGCGATTAAGCGTCTCGTTGGCGGCCGCATAATCGCCCTGACCAGCGTTACCGAAGCGGCCTGCAGTAGACGAAAACAACAGCAATAGCTTGAGTTTTTTTGGGTCCAGATAGCGCTCAATCAAGTAGGCCGAGTCAACCTTAGTGTCGAAAACACGGCTGAATGAGGTCATATCCTTGCGCTCTAGATAAGCATCCTCGATGAGTCCCGCTCCATGCACAAACGCGTCAACCGCTCCATAACGAACATCTGTTGCAAGAAAAAATCGCTCCATTGCAGTTTCGTTGCGTACGTCAATCTGATGATATTCAACCCTGGCTCCTTTGTTTTCCAGATCTTCAATGTTCGTCCGGATCTGTCGCCCACGCATTACATCACGTACGCGTCTTTCTATTTCAGCTGGCGTGGTCGCGTCACCTTTTTCCGAATCTTTAGCAAGAAACATAGCTCGTAGCGATTCGACTGAATCGCATTGCACTAGTTCTTCATCTTCTGATTTAGCGGGCAATGGAGAGGTTCCTAACAATAGTAGCGTCATCCCTGGACAGGCCATCTCCTTGACAACTTGGGCTGTAATCCCACGAGCACCGCCAGTGACCACCACAACCCACGAGGCCTTTGGCGTCAATCCGTCAACTAGTGCGGGCGAAGGTAAAGGCGCCGATACCGCGCGATAAGCCAAACGATCACGTCCGACGTAGCCGACTTCTGTATGACCCGCTGGCACCGACAATTCAGCAACAAGTCGATTTATAGTGCTATCCGGATCGATCTGGTCAAAATCCACCGACCGCACCGATATTTCCGGACATTCGTATCTCAGCGACTTCAGTAGACCCACAGCAGCACCCGCAATCGGCAGGCTCAACATAGTGTTCTTGCCACGGCCAAAATCTCCGCCCAACGCTGAGGCCGATATAACCCGGGCACGGTGATGGCCCGGGCGCCTAAGATCAACTACGCAGGCGCTCAGAATAAAAGCCAGGCTTTTCAGCTGAACAGTTGTTTCCTCACGCCATTCCGACAGTTGCTCTGGCAGTTCGCTCACATTGAGCCCTGCGAGATGGACAACACCGCGCACTGGCCCATGCTCAGCGCGCAACGCTTCGATTTGTTGCTTCATCTGACTTTGATCAAGAAGAGCATCTCGGGTCAGAACGCCAACTTTAGCCCCAAGTCGACCCAATGCCTTAGCGAGCGTCAAACCAAGACCCTGAGGGTCTTCGGTAATCAGATACAAGCCTACGAAACGGGTTGCTTTACTGCCAGGATCAAAAGATGTAATGGCGAGTTCCTCGGACGAGCCCTTAATCAGGTAACGTGGGCAAAAATCCACCGGCTCAGATGCCGAGCTCGGTTGATCAGCCGGAATCGCAGCCGGCACCGCACTATGCTCAACTGGGGGCGATGAGGACGATAATGCAGTATCGACAGGTACATCGCCAACAGAAGGCTGTAGCTCATCAGCAAGTTGCGCAATAGTCTTTAGCCGAATTAGCTCGTCGACCCGCCGACGCAGCACTTCAGAGTCAGCATCGGGTAATAGTTTCAGCGCAGACTCGATGACCTCAACCCGTTTTATCGAATCCACACCGAGTTCAGCCTCAAGATCCTGATCCAGTTTCAGCATATCTTCGGGATAGCCAGTAATCTCACTTACCAGGCCAACCAAAATCTGCCTCATATTGATGGCCGGAATCGCAGCCGGCACCGCACTATGCTCAACTGGGGGCGATGAGGACGATAATGCAGTATCGACAGGTACATCGCCAACAGAAGGCTGTAGCTCATCAGCAAGTTGCGCAATAGTCTTTAGCCGAATTAGCTCGTCGACCCGCCGACGCAGCACTTCAGAGTCAGCATCGGGTAATAGTTTCAGCGCAGACTCGATGACCTCAACCCGTTTTATCGAATCCACACCGAGTTCAGCCTCAAGATCCTGATCCAGTTTCAGCATATCTTCGGGATAGCCAGTAATCTCACTTACCAGGCCAACCAAAATCTGCCTCATATTGATGGCCGGAATCGCAGCCGGCACCGCACTATGCTCAACTGGGGGCGATGAGGACGATAATGCAGTATCGACAGACCGCCCTGAGGATAAGGAAGCCTGAATTCGATCAACAGACGGCGGCGAGCGATCCACTGGAAATGTGGATGCGGTGCTACCTTTTCCAACCGGAGCCGTGGTTTTTTCTTCGCCAGGAATTCCGTTCGGGTCAGGTAATGAATTTCCCTCGGCGGGGATAACGCCACCCTTCAGGAATGCCGTCATCACCGACTCCTGTAGCTTAAGGAACTGACGCATGGTTTCGTGGTATTCGCGATAGACCTCTATTCCACCCTCGTCAAAACCGTCAATCGGGCGAGGCAAGATTGCCGGCTCACTGCTACCTAAAGCAGGCTGGTCAACTGGAACATCCTCAACCGGGGATACCACCGGCTGGGCTACAGCAGCCCGGCTCTCCAGTGCAGTAGCGGCTGTGAGAAAAGGCTCCTTGCCATACTGGCCCTGCACTTCGTTGGCCCGACGAGAAAATGCTCCGTTCAGATACCAAAGGAAATTCGGATCAACCTCTTCAGCCTGATCACGCAGGTTGATCGATTTAGGGTCGCGGTCACGGTATAGACCCAGGATGTTGTCTAAAATGCCGTGGACTGCCAGTTTACCAACCGCTACGAGGAACCCCTGCATACCCTTTGCGCCATCCTCAAGCGCCACTATCGTGTGCTCTCGATCACGCAGGATCTGGCCGGTCAGGCCTACAAGAGAGCGGCCCGGCCCAACCTCGAGAAAGATCCTCGCACCGTCAGCGTACATTTGCTCAATCTGCGCAGCAAACTGCACCGGCTGTAACAGGTGTTGGCTAAGCTGGGCTTGAATATCAGAAGGATGGTGTGCGTAAGGTGCGCCATCACTATTTGCATACACCGGTCTCGTTGGTGCAGAAAACTCGACAGAATGAATCGCTTTTACCAAGGGTTGTGCCGCAGCGCCCATAAGAGATGAATGAAAGGCGCCTCCGACTGGCAGTCGTACCGCCCGAATCTCTTGTTGATGAAGAAGTTCAATTGCCTGATCAACATCCACAACTGCGCCCGATATAACCACTTGCCCAGGACCATTGTCATTAGCTAACACCAGACCGGGAACCTGCTCAAGCACCGGGATAAGCTGTTCACGCGAGGCAAACACCGCAGCCATGGTTCCCGAATCACCGCTCTCACTCTTGCAGTTGGCCATCGCTTGGCCACGACTCACAGAAAGATCAAGCAAATCATCCGCGCTTAACGCACCGGCTGCAGCCAGCGCCGCGTACTCACCGTAGGAATGGCCTGCAACCATGTCACAACGGAGTCCTAAACGCTGTAACACTTGAAAGTAGGCAAGCTCGATCACGCCCAGCGCGGGTTGCGCCACCTCCGTACGCATCAACGCTTCGCCAGCGCTGCGCTTCTCCTGCTCGGACCATAATGCCGCAGGAGAAATCAACGTGGATATTCGTTGACCCAATTCCGACTGATAGCGCGCGTCTGCCAGTTCGAGCAGTGCGCGAAACTCCTCAAAATACAGGGCCGGCCCCTGGCCCATTCCGCAGTACTGCGACCCCTGCCCAGGAAATAGGCAGGCCACTTTCATCTGATCGGATTCGCCTGTACCAATCGACACATTCGCCGGTAACTGGATTGGCTCATCCTTGGTTTCCACCAAAGACGTAGCCACCTTAACGAGATCACTTTGTAGTTCTTCAATTGATGTCGAAACAAAAGCGAGCATCACACTTGTCTCTGATTGACTTCGTCTCAATTGCTTATCGAAATCAACTGCAAGGCTATATGATAAATCGCACGGTGAGACATCAGAGTTCAACCTGATCACCTCTGCCAACTCCCGGCAAGCATTGGCCGCGGTTGGCCGATCAACTGCCGCAAGGAGATATAACTCTGGCGACCAGTGGCGAGCACCATAGTTAACCGATCTCCCCGCCCGTTCAGCTGGATATTCCTCCAAAACTGCATGGGCATTAGTTCCACCAAAACCAAAAGCCGAAACCCCGGCGCGACGCGCATGAATCGAAGACAACCAAGGTCTTGCGGTATTCGGCAGGTAAGCGGGCGAGTCCGACTGCTGGAAAACCTCTATCGGCTCATCGATTCCTGCATGCGGTGGCAGAGTTCGGTGAAACAGCGCCATTGATGCCTTAATCAGCCCAACCATACCCGCCGCATTCTTAGTATGCCCGGTGAGACTTTTGACTGATCCAACTGCACAGTTCGCCGGTTCACCACTACCATTTTGCAGCAGAGTAAACAAAGTCTCCGCCTCGGCTTTATCGCCGACTGGTGTCCCCGTGCCATGTGCTTCATACAGGCCAATAGTTGACATTGTGAACCCAGCCCTTGCATAGGCCCGGTTTAGAGCGCGCATCTGTCCTGCGGGCCGTGGGGCAGTCATTCCAAGCCCCTTGCCGTCACTAGAGGTGCCAATTCCCTTAATAACTGAATAGATCCGGTCTCCGTCCCGTTCGGCGTCAACCAAACGCTTTAACACGACAAAAGTGATGGCTTCGCCGGTAACAGTCCCATTGGCTCCCCGACCGAAAGGTTGCAACTCGCCAGTTGGTGAAAGCGCACGCGTATTACTGAACCCTAGAAACTGGAATGGCACCTGCCCCACATCAATCGCACCAGCCAACGCCATATTCGCAGAGCCGTCGACAAGTTCATTGACCGCCTTACCCACGGCCATAAGGCCAGAAGCGCAGGCCGCGTCGAGGATCACATTAGTCCCGCCCAGATCAAAACGGTTCGCAACCCGACCCGCATTAATATTTGTCAAAACACCCGCAAATGAATCTTCGGTCCACTCGGGCAATCGATCCCATGCCTTACTGTCAGGATCGATCAGATTCAGATGAGCACGGGTTTTAAGAGAATCACCTAGCAGGCCACCGCCGTCTGCCGCACCCATGATCACGGATGTATTTTCCCGGTCGAAATTGCCGTCTTCATAACCGGCATCAGCCAAAGCACGGCGTGCGATTTCCAACGACAGCAACTGTGGCACCCCAATATGGGGCATCACCTTCGGGGGAATTCCATACCGCCTGGGGTCAAACGGTATCTCGGGGAAGAACCCACCCCATTGGGCTAGCACTGAATCCTGGCGAGTCCCTTGATCGTTATCATAAAGTCGCCAATCCCAGCGATCCTCCGGCACCTCAATGATTGCCGAATGGCTATCCAGAATATTCCGCCAGAAAGTGTCATGATGAGTCGCATCAGGTACCAAGGCAGCAACACCAATAATGGCAACGTCGACAGGTGGCGGCTGAATATCCGATCCTAGCCAGCCTGGCCGAACCTCACTATCCTGAGCGGTGATATCCTGAGACCCCAGAGCTATCGAGTCATGCAACTCGTTCATAGAGTTCACCTTAGTACAACAGGTCGCTACCTCACCCACCATATACATCCCCTCCTGATACTGAATATCTTCAGAAACAGGAAGCCATTGGCCAGATGAATCTCGCTTCTCACCCTTGGTCGCGATCCGAGACCGGCCGAGTCCAAAAAGATCCAGCTCATATGCCAGTTGATCGCCTGATAGACCTTCGCCCGTCAATCTAGATCGCAGTTGTTCAAAGTCCTGCACCATCGGCGTATTGGCCACACGGTAAACATGCCCCGGCCGGCTCTGTAGCAAAACCGTATCCGTACAGTCCGTAATCACCTTCTGAAAGCCCGGTGCCACCGCACCAGAATCAACTGCTTCAGGGGTCATCAGGTAAGCGCTACCCATCAATACCCCAGTACACATGCCGCGCTGGGCAAGCGGCGCCGCCATGATCGCAGCGCCTGCAGCTGAGCATCGATCGTGAATTCCTCCAGCAAATAACACATGAAACTCGCGCGCATCATCGCTCGAGCTCCGGTCCAATAGCGCATCACCTAACTGTTCCCAGAGCTGTAAAGATCCGTAACGACCAACATGGCCACCACACTCACGCCCCTCAAACACAAATCGTCGCGCCCCAGCATCGAGAAACCGCTCCAAGAATCCGAGCGTAGGCACGTGTAGGTACGCCCGAATACCCTCCTGTTCAAACTGCTGAGCCTGATCGGGGCGCCCGCCTGATATGATGACGTAGTCTGGACGGGCTGACAGAGTCTCAGTTATCTGCGCATCTCGTATCTCCGTCGGCGCAAAAGCCAATATCCCAACACCCCATGGCCTTCCTCCCATTAAGGCGGCAGTTGATCGAGATAATATTCTCGCGTCAGCCCCCGACATCATGCCAAGCGCTAACATCGGCAAGGCCCCAGCATCGGCCACCGCAGCTGCAAACTGGGGCACATCCGAGACGCGGGTCATGGGTCCCTGAACAATCGGAAACCGTGTGCCGTGACTTTCGGCCAACGCCGAACCCGGCGAGAATGGGTCGGTTCCGGGCTTGTATTCGGTCAGAGGTAAAATCCGTCCACTTTCTATTGCCCGAACCAAGCGACCCGTCGAACGATACTGTTTGCCTACCTTGACAGTCATCCGCGTGATCGCTTCATCGATTTCGACATTGCGCCGGTCGCCGGCACGACGAGTCGGGTCCGCCACTTCTTGCGCCCACAACAATCGGGGTGCTTCAGGCGTCTCACTAAATGTTTTCTCGTCGAGAATTACGCCGGAACACCCCATCGCCCTGAACGCCTGAGTAGCGCGCGGGCCGAAACCACCTTGGGCATATACCGGTCGATCTGTAGAAGCCAAAGCTTGCTGCGCCACCACAAACACACTCGAGTCGCTATCTGATCTGGTCAACTCACTACCAACAACCACCCATCCATCGATCTGATCGACACTGACTAGGGAATCTCCTGAGCAGTGTTGCAGATTCCAGGTAATTGGAGCCTGCAACAGCAATACTCGCTGAGGGCAATTGACCAGATGTTTGCATGCATCCAGCTCTGCGTCGGCGGGCAACTGCACCAGCAGCACATGTTCAACTGTTGCCAGTTGTGCCAACAGCGATTCATTGACCGCATCGATCAGATTCAACGCGAGTCCCGGCAGACCAATCGCACCGGCTGTTCTACGAATCAGCTCATCGAACCGATGGTTAACCAACTCTGGTGGGCTCGCGCCTTCACGACAGTCGATCAAGCCCCAACCACCAGACCGTACAGTAGCCACTGCGACGCCCAAAGATTCAGGCGCAGCTGAAGAAAGCGTCACACACCTGAAATCGGTTTTACACCCATCAATCATACCTACCCCACTACTTGCATTCATTACATTGCTCTTGGTTCACTGCTCAACTCTTCATCATAGTGTTCAATTACGTAAGCGGTAATCTCGCGAGGGGTTAATTCCTGCACATATTCTCCCTTCGGCATTAGCAATCCCTCATACCGTATTCGCCGGCCCAGATGAACATCAATCGCGGCCAGCAAATTCATTGTATCAACTGAGGATAACCCAAGTTCCCCACCCAGGTGGGTGTGCGGAGATACAGCAGTCACCAGGCCCATATCCTCGACCACCTCTTCCAGGTAAGAAATTATCATGGCCTCGATAGACGCCGCGTTGGGACTCTTCATATCAGCGGCTCTTCTTTAACAGATGTTTTTCTTTCTCTGCAATAGAAACTTGACTGTTCTCATTGCCAGCTTTGTCGATAACCAGTATAGCCCGGATGTCATCGGCGTTACTCACCACTGTTACGGCGGGAATTTGCCCGATATCATCGACGCCAATACAATGGGCGCGGTACTGGTCAGCACTTTCGGTCAATTCGAGATCAGCCGCAGCCAGGCGAAGATCATGCTCTGCCTCAAACCAGTCGCGCAAGACATCCTTTACAGTAACCCGTCTCAGCAACCACTCTTCTCGGACACCAGTTGACCGTGTGGCCATGGACAAGAAATGTTCTCGTTCATGACGGGTCAGATAGGCATGAGCCAACACCCTTAACCATATGTGGGAACTTTGTGTGAAAAAATTCTTGGGAAAGTGTTTTAGCGCCCGAGAAAACGACTGTGAACTCGTCACGGTAACCGTTTCTGAAGCAGTCACTCGGTTGCCGCCACTGGGCCAACTGACTGTCCCATAATAATCGTTGGGAAAATTGACTAGTCGGCTGGTAAGGCCTTGCACTCGGGCAATAACAGCATCATTGGAGTCTACAAAATCGAAATCTGCGGATATTTCTTCACCCTCCCGACTGCAACGGGCAACACACTGTACAGATGTATCCGCCTTAGGTGAAAAACCGAACCACTCCATTGAATCGATCCGAGAAGGGTAGCTGCCGAAATAGTCAACGCCTTGCTCTAGCAACCAAACCGCCGCCATCTGCCCTATGCTGTCCATCAGGTAGGGCCAAGTCTGCGACGACTGCCCTTCGGCTGTTTCCGAGTCAATGTCACTCTCGGGTAATGCCACTGTCATCTCCAACACTGAGTCACTCACCCGGGTATGGTCTTTCAGTACCTGGAATGCAGGACCATGGAACAGGCAGTACCGATACAACTCATCAACGCTATATCGAGGAGTGCGCATTGGTAATGACAACGCCTGAAGAGGCCGCGGGGTATCGCCAAATTCTCGGGCAAGCCTAATCCGCGCGGTTATCGAAGGGAGCGCCTGAGCCTCCCCGCCCAAGGTATCCGCCGAGTAAAGCGCGCACTCATATACCCTTTCTTGGGGTTGCAGCTGCACCACCTTTCCCTCAATTTTGTGCTCACGGACAATTACCCGGATACCCAATTGACCGGTATCGGCAGTAATCCATTGCAGACTCTGGATATTTTCGACAAGCACCGTATGGTATCCCGTCCCAGCAGCCTCAATCGCGGCGCGCGCCATGAATTCAACCGATACGGTAAAAGGCAGAACAGCAAGTGGCCTGAGTTCAGGTTGGCGCTCAGAGACAATCCGACCAAAGCAATGATCGTTCAAAAAACGGCTTGAGGTGGCATTTAACTGCCACTCGACAATTACCTTCCTATCCTCTCGTCGTGAAGTGGTCGGATCGAAAGAGCCTTTTGACAAAACAACCATCGACGGATCTTTTCGAACTGTCTGAGACTCTGAGAAATCGGTTCGCGTCGGTAGAGTCTGGCCGAACTGCGCCATCATACGGCCCTGTTGGCCAAGAAAATCGCGCATTAGGGAAAAATGGGATTTCAGCACTGCTACCGAAGATGCTTCGCTTCGCGGAAAACGATGCCTTGATAACACACCTACAGTTGGCACAAGCGGACGCAAGTGCTTTTTCAATCCATTGGGTCTTACCGCAGTGCCCCGAACAAAAAAACTTGCCAATACGGCTTGTAGCTGACGAATTGAATCGACACCTTCTTTATCTGTCGCAACAGCAAGCACGTTATCTGATCCAATCGTATCGGTGACAAATCCGGTCAACATCGAACCGGGTCCAACTTCAACAAAGGATCGAACACCATCGTCAGCAAGGCGCTCGAGCGCCTCTCTAAACCGCACGGAATTGGTCCATTGGTGCCCCGCCTTATCACGAATCAACGACACTGGGCCGGTAGGGAAAAAATCGAGTGACGTCCCCGAGAGCAACGGGGTCTTACCTGAGGAAAACGCGAGACCCGCAAGAACTTTGCGCACTCGTGTTGCCTGATTCGAATACCACGGGGTGTGCAGGGGAGCCATGTAAGGTAACGGCATAGTGATAACACCCACTTCTTGGCTCAACTGTTCTACTGCGCCAGTAATCGCACTAGGACTTCCACAAAGGACGCTACTATGCGAACAATTGTCGAACTGAAGGAACAGTTTTCCTGGAAAACGCTTCATTACCTTGGGCAACATTCGGCGAAACTCGCCGTTGACTGCAATGCGCCTATAAGTATCTTCGCTGTCAACGGCATCAGCCCAGAGCTCAAAGTCTCCAAAACCATTCAACAAGCGCACCAGGTCAAGGCGACTCTCCCACGGGATATATCCTCCACAGATCAGCGCTGCAAGCTCGCCAACGCTGTAGCCTACGGCTACGTCAGGGTACACCCCGATGTCCTTGAGAAGATTGTCAAGTAGCAGGCTAGACAGCAAGCAGGCGGGAACACCCCGAATCTGCTCCTGTGGCGTAAGATTCGAAGGCAACCTGCTACGCCGGCCATCGATAGAATCTATAATGGACACTTGCGACCGTGCAGACTCGGTCGGCACGAGTCCAGCCAACTCACTAAACCACTGACTGAACTCAGCGCTCGTTTCGCGCAGACCACCCAGCATTCCAGAATGCTGGGAATTAAATCCAGGAAACAAAAACGCGGTCTTACCAATAGCTGGCAACCGCTCAAGATCGCCGAAATACACGCCTGCGGGTATCTGAAAGCTTGCAGGCACGTTGCTTTTAAGTCGCTCCTTCAGCAACGTGATTTTTGCGGTCAGGTCATCAGTGGAGTCAGCAATGATTCCGGCTCGAAGCGGTTTTCCACCGGCCTCAGTGACCGTGATATCACTGGCCCCGCACTGAGAAAAATCTGCCGTTGCGCACGTTGCCAGCAATGAAAGAGAATTGAGGAAATCTGCTCGATCGATACCGGCACAGAGAAAAAGATGTGAATGATTGATCGCGGCCATTTACCAGATTATCCAAATACGCGGGTTCGACTACGACCATCTTGCAGATTTTCGTGCGTAAAACTTGCGCTGTTACTATACGCTATTAGCCGATATGCTAGATATCCAGGCTTGTCTCATCTGCTGAGTCGGTAGCGTTGCTTTTGAAACTGTCGTGTGCCGGGCCAGTCATATTCATAGTTGTTATATAACCAATCTGCCAGAACTGCGCATGCCATCCACCCAAAGAATCTGGAATTTGTCCTGTACGAGTAAAAGCGCACTGTTACAGGCCCTGCAAGCACGGGATTTTAGTCTAAATGATGCTGGCAAACACCTGGATTACCGAATAGCAATACTGGCGAGTACCAACGATGAACTGCGCGATCACTGCGATCGGGCGATCGCCCTGGTGCGCGAGACCAGCGCCGACCGGCTCAATGCGAGCAACAGGATCTTCTTTGGCCACTGCCCTGCGACTTCTCCGCCTGGAAGACTTGCTTTTGTCTTCCCCGGCTATGGGGCCCATTATCCTGACATGTTCTCGGGCCTGTATACCGCTTTCCCCTTTGTCAAAGACTGGTTCGAAAATCTTTCCAGCGCTCATCGCACCGCGTTTCGGGCTAATCCACTGCTTTTTGCGAATACAGATAAACGTGAAACTGCCCTGACATCCGGAGAACTGGTAACAGCTACTCTGGTGATGAATCTGGCGCTGTTCAAACTGATAAATGCGCTCGGTATCGGCTGTGATTGTGCAGTAGGACACAGTCATGGCGAAAATGCCGCCCTAGCTTCCGCGGGAATGCTGGCTGATCCGGGCGCACTGTTCGATACCGTCCGCAAGATCGTAGCGCGGGCCGCTGGACGCACAACACCCCGGCAAATGCTCGCAATGCGCTCAATACCAGAACAGGAGATTCAACCTCCGCTATACCTCGCCCTGGATAATTGTCCATCGCAGATCATCGCCAGTGGTCCGGTTGATGCGATCGCTAAAAAGGAGCAGCAACTAAGAAACGCCGGAGAACTCAGCTTCCGTCTCGATCAGGTCACAGAACCTGTACATACCCCTGACTTCCCCCTTGACCTGGAGACGCTTACCGCGTTTTACCAGCCGATCAAGATGTGTGCGCCTACGCACCCGGTTTATTGCTGCCAAACAAAGGGGCCATTCCCTGAGCGGCAAGAGCAGGTGATCGATCTGCTGGCGCGTCAATGGCGCGAACCGGTGCGCTTTCGCGAAACCATAAAAGCAATGCATCACGATGGCGTGCGCACGTTCGTTGAGGTGGGACCTGCTGGCCGACTGAGCGGGTTCATCAGGGACACGCTACGTGGTGCCGACGCCATCACGCTCGCAACCGACCTCGAGAAACAGACAGCGATGGCTCAGATTCAAGTGGTTGTCGCCAGACTTTTCAGCATGGGCTATCCGGTAGACCCTGACCATATCATGCTGAACCCGGGCGTCACAGATGCTGGCGAGCAACCCACAGATCAGCCTGCAAAACCGGGAATACAAGAGAAATGGCATGTGGGCCAGCGGCAGATTCAGAACGATATACTCCATCTGGTTGCCGAGTTGCTAGACGCATCCGGTAGTACATTGATCGATCCGGATTTGGGCTTTTTTGCCCTTGGCATGAGTTCTCTGGATGTCATCGCGCTGGTCGATCGCCTCTCTGAACAGTTGGGAGAGGAGGTTCCGTACACCACGGCTTTCGATCATCCGACGCCTCGCTTGCTGGCGCGATTTCTTGATAGCGGTGATGGCCCAGAATCAGCTGGCCGTATCGAGTCGGTAACTCCCCAACGATCAGATGATCCTGTTGCCATTATCGGCATGGCCTGTCGCTTTCCCGGCGATGCCTATACGCCAGAGCGATTCTGGACACTGCTCACACAAGGCGTTGATGCTATTGGCGCCTCCCCAACCGATCGCTGGGATAACCGCCGGTATCCTAATGAAAACCCCAAAAGTACCGTGAGTTATGGGGGCTTTCTTAGAGATGTCAAAACATTCGACGCTGCTTTTTTCAATCTGTCTCCACGCGAGGCGATAACACTTGATCCGCAGCAACGACTGCTCCTGGAGGTCACTTGGGAGGCGCTCGAAAACGCCGCAATTCCCCCGTCTGACCTCAATGGCGGTGCAGCCGGAGTTTTCATCGGCATCAGTAGTCGCGATTATGCCGAGCGCCTCAGCCCTGCTGAGCGTATCCGGCAGACAGGATATATAGCGACTGGCAATGCGCCTAGCGCGGGTGCTGGGCGTATCTCCCATTTTCTTGGCACTACTGGCCCGAGCCTGGCTATCGATACCGCTTGCTCGTCATCATTGGTTGCAGTTGATCTTGCCTGTCGTTCACTTGTCGACGGCGATAGCAATCTCGCTATTGCCGGTGGCGTCAATCTGATTCTATCGCCCGAACTGACCGGCTATCTGGAATCAGCCAACGCACTGGCCGCGGACGGCCACTGCAAGACTTTTGATGCTTCTGCAGATGGCTATGTGCGCTCTGAAGGCTGTGGCATTCTGATACTGAAGCGACTCAGTGATGCGATAGCACAGGGTGATCCGGTGCTGGCACTTATCCGCGGTAGCGCCACTAATCATACCGGTCACTCCAGCGGTCTCACCGTTCCCAACAGTCGCTCTCAGGAGAAACTGATCCGTCATGCACTGGCACGCTCCGGGATAGAACCCGAAGATATTGACTACGTCGAGGCGCACGGCACGGGAACCCAACTCGGAGACCCAATCGAATTGAACGCGCTGAGCGCGGTTTTCTCCGGGCTCACGTCACTACCCATTGCCTCAGTCAAAACAAATATTGGCCATCTTGAAGCTGCAGCCGGTGTTGCGGGCCTGATGAAGCTGGTACTTCAGTTACAGCACCGTCAGATTGCGCCTCATCTGAACCTCGATACCCCCACTCCAGCGCTCAACTGGGAGCAAACCCCGTTTGAGGTTCCGCTCAAACTGGGCTCATGGCCCGAGCGCGGGCACGAACGGACCGGTGGGGTCAGTTCCTTCGGCATCAGTGGCACCAACGCCCATGTCATCGTAGCCCAGGCACCGGAGCCGACGACTCCCAAGCAACCAAAGGACCCGGGCGGGTATCCGATTCTGACGATCAGCGCACGGGATCCCGCAGCCCTGGAGTCATTGGCTAAACGCTACCGCGATACCCTAACGACGTTGCCTGACAATCGCCTTGCCGATTTCTGTTACACCAGTAATCTCGGTCGCCAGCATTTCCCTCATCGAATTGCGATCATAGGCAACACGATAGCGGATATGGCGCAAGAACTCGCCGAACCTACGCCGGGCTGTGCTGGCCAATACAATGGCTGCGCGTTTCTTTTTACCGGGCAAGGTGCCCAGTATTCGACCATGGGCCATGATCTGTATCGCACCGAGCGAGTATTTCGCGACGCCTTTGATCAGTGCACAGAACTGTTTGACCCTGACCTCAAACAACCGTTGCGCCAGGTTGTATTTGATCCGGCTGTCACCGAACTAGACCAGACGGGTTATAGCCAGCCGGCGATCTTCTCACTGCAGATCGCGCTGACAACACTATGGCACCATTGGGGAGTGGAGGCGGATGCGGTGATCGGCCATAGCATCGGTGAATACGCAGCGGCTGTCACTGCAAAAGTGCTCACATTGTCCGACGCTGCTAAACTGGTCGGCGCCCGTGCCAGGATGATGCAAGCCCTCCCCAGCGCCGGGCCTGATCGCGGCGCAATGATTGCGCTCCGCGCCAGCGAGAAAGCAGTCGGTCAGCTACTCTTCGAAAATTCTATTGAACTTGCGCTGGCTGCTGTTAACGGCCCAGAGAATATCGTTCTTTCAGGTCGGGCAAACACGGTTGATGAGGTTCGTATCCTGGCAACTGAGCGCGGAATCAACTGCCGGATACTCTCGGTCTCCCACGCCTTTCATTCATCCTTGATGGCGTCGGTCGCCGATCCGTTCAGGGAGCTGGTGGAATCTGTCAATCTGCAATTGCCGAATATCCCGTTTATCTCTACAGTCAGCGGGAAAATCGAGAGTGAGGCTTTGCTAGATCCCGTATTCTGGGCCAGGCAAATTTGTTCACCGGTCCGATTTGCAGACGGCGTTAGCGCACTTAAAGAGACTGGCCTTAATTGTCATCTCGAGATCGGACCCGGAATCACGCTTACAGCATTGAGCCAGGAACTGATCCCCGCGGCCAATATTCGCCGATTGCCCTCTTTGCGTCAAAACCAGAATGGATGCCAGCAAATACGTCAGGCACTGGCCGCACTCTATGCGGACGGGGCGGCGATCAACTGGGTGGCCTTGCATCCGGGCCAGAATCGAAAGCGGGTCCGGTTGCCCAATTACCCCTTTCAACGGCAGACCTTCTGGATTGACGATCATTACTCACCAGAACTCGCCTCTCGCCGCCATGGCGCAGCGGAGTCACCTGCCACTGGCACATCGACATCGTTTAAATCAACGTCACCAACACAACCCGGCCCTGGCACCCTGGGAATCAGACTACGCTCTGATGCTGACGCCTTATCGGCGTATCTTCAAGAACAGGTCTGTTTAACGATCGGCCTGGCGAGAAATGCTCAATTCAAGCCGACATCCTCTTTTGCCGAGCTCGGGATGGACTCAATGATGGCCGCTATGCTCTCGAATCAGGTCGGCACCACACTCACTGTAGCGCTGGCTGTCGCTGCGGTTGCGCGTTGCCAGTCGTTTAACGACTTTGTTTCGCTCGTAACAAATGCTATCGCCGATAGGCCTGGCCCGATGGCAACCGGCACACACAACGCTCATTCAACTGAGCCGATGCCTTTGTCCGAAGGGCAAAAAGCTTTGTGGTACCTGTGGCGTCTCGCTCCTGAAAGCACCGCTTACAACCAGTCGCTACCTATCGTGTTTTCAGAAGATCCAGGATCAGAGCAGTTGTCATTAGCCTGGCACACGTTGGTCAGGCGGCACGCGATGCTGAGATGCTGTTTTCCGAACCACGATGGCAGGCCTATCGTAACTGTATTACCAGAAGACAGCGCTGTGGACTACCAGATCATTGAGAATGCTGGGCACCCTGATCAGATTTCTCACCAGCTGGTCGAGACGCATAATGAACCGTTTGATATTAGCTCGGCACCACCCGTCCGGATTCGTTCTTTCCAAGGGAGTCAGGGTGTCACAACCTTGCTCACCATGCACCACATCATTTGTGACGGCTGGTCGCTGGAAATCCTGTATCGGGAACTCGTCCAGCTGGTAGCCGGACAACCGCTCAGCGTACTGCGCGGAAGTTACCGCGACTATGTAGCTTGGGAAAGCGCAATGCTGTCTGGGTCTGCTGGAAAAACGCTGGCCACACACTGGCAGAAAGTCCTGCGATCCCCCTTACCGGTAACCGACCTGCCGACAGACTTTGCGCGGCCGGCCTTGCAGACATATACCGGGGAGTTGTATACCAGAGTACTCAAGCCGGCCCTCGTCCAAAATTTGAAAGCACTGGCGCGACACCATCACACCACGCTCTTTACCGTAACGCTGGCAGGTTGGTTTCTTCTGCTGTACCGGTATAGCGGACAGTCGGACATGCTGGTGTCAACACCCACGGCTGGGCGCTCTCAGTCAGATCAAACTGAAATCGTTGGCTACTTTATTAATCCAGTGGTCATCCGGGGGAAAGTCGAGACAGCCCAGAGCGTTTCCGAGTTTCTCGAGTCGATCCGTGATTGTGCCCAGGATGCGATGGCACACGCCGAATACCCTTTTCCACTGCTCGCCCAACTTATCAACCCTGTTCGTAATCCGAGTCGCTCGCCACTGGCAGATATCTCGTTCAACTATGTCGCAGATCTAGAATCGATACGACCTGAGACAGCAACTGGGTGCACGACCATCGACATACCTCAGGCCGCCGGCAAGTTCGACCTTACAGCCAATATCATCGATAGTCCCAGCAATCCCCGCTTGGTACTTGGATACAACCGCGATCTATTCCGACAAGCGACCATTGCGCAGATGACGAATGATTTCGAAAAAATTCTGACCGCGTTTACGGTTGACCCAGAACGCACGATCGCAGACTTGCCGCTTTCAGGGAAAACGGGGCGCGCATTGTCGACCCCGGCAATATCGAAGACGAAAGAAGCGCCAACAGTGGTTCAGTTGCTGCGCCAGCAGGCAAAGAAAACACCCGATCAACTTGCCGTATTCTCCACAGATGGATGCCTAACCTATCAGCAGTTGAACCAGAAATCGGACGCATTGGCATCGCTACTACAACAAGACCACGTCGATTCAGAATCAGTGATAGGGCTGATCGCACCCCGTAACGCGGATGCGCTGGCGGCTATTTTCGGTATTTTGAAGTCCGGCGCGCCCTACCTTGCCATAGACCCGAGCACCCCGCCTGCGTTAGTGCAAACAATGCTCGATGAGTGCAACGTGGAAACCATCATTGGCAGTTCAGGCCTGATACCAACGTCAGTTAAGGATCGTCGAGCTATTCTGCTGGAACAGCTAGCCGACGGATCTTCGCCATATCGGCCCCCGCTGCCAGACACAACACAAGACCCCGAACGTCTCGCATACATCATGTACACCTCGGGTTCGTCCGGTCGTTCCAAAGGAGTTGAAATTACTCACGCTGCACTGAGTACCTACGTGGAGGGGGTCGGTGAAGTTCTGGATATTAGACTCGGCGATACCTTCGCTCACGTCTCCACCCTCGCAGCAGATCTTGGCAATACGGCACTCTTCCCAACTCTGGCTGCCGGCGGTTGTATCCATATGCTAAATGAAAGTCTGGCTACTGATATCAATGCCATCACTGACTACTTCTCACAACACCGAATCGACTACCTGAAAATAGTTCCGAGTCACCTTGACGCTCTGCTGCAAGACGGTGCAGCCATATCCCCATTGCCACAAAAGAAACTAATCCTTGGGGGCGAGTCCGCTTCTCCTGCATTGATCCAAAAAATTCGCGATCTTGCCCCAGATTTGACCATTATCAATCACTATGGGCCTACCGAGACCACAATCGGAGTGCTCACCCATAGTCTCATACCAGGAGCACCCTACCAGGGTTCAAAGGATCTGCCCCTCGGCACACCTCTACCCGGTTGCTCGGTACATCTGGTTGACTCTGACCTGCGACCTGTACCGCAAGGTGCTATCGGTGAGATTGTTCTCAGTGGCCAATGCCTGGCCAGGGGATACCACAACCAGAAGGCGCTGACCCAGGAGTCGTTCATTACGCTGGCATTAACCGACGATGGCGGAAAACCCAGCGATCCGGAGCGGTCTTACCGAACCGGCGACCTAGCACGGCTAGATGCAAACGGTAAACTGCATTTCATTGGCCGGGCTGACCGCCAATGTAAAGTACGTGGTTACCGTGTCGAACCTAGCCATATTGAAAATACGATCCTGTCTATTGATGAGATAAACCAGTGCCGAGTACTGGCAACAACGAACACCCTGGCCGCGTTTATTGTTTCGCGCCAGGCGTTTGCGTTCGACAGGCTGCGCTCTTTTCTCGAATCCCGACTGCCCGGATATATGGTGCCAGGCCGATTTATCACACTCGAGAAGTTACCGCTCACAGCAAACGGCAAAGTGGACAACCATGCGTTGGAAGCAATGCTCGCGACTGATCTGGTCCAACACAGCTCCGGACAGGTGCGGGATCTTACCGAACTCAAGTTAACCCGGATCTGGGAGGAGATTCTTGGCCTGCCCTTGCTCGGCATACGGGAAGACTTCTTTCGCCTCGGCGGTCATTCACTGCTTGCCGTACGCCTCGCGTGGCATATTGAACAGGAGTTTGATGTCAGCGTTCCGCTCGCTGCGTTCTATTCTCACCCCACTATCGAAACACAAGCAGAACTGATTCGTAGCTCTGGCGCTATTCAAAGCCCAACTCTAATACCTCTGTCGCAGCAAGTGGACACTGATCCAGTGATATTACTCCCCGGTGCCGGTGGCAATACCTTTTATCTCGCAGAGTTGGCGGCTCGACTTGGGGCTAGACACCAGGTCTGGGGACTGCAGGCTTTACACCAGCGTGATGGGGACCAGAAAACACTAACCTCCATTCACAATATTGCAGCACGTTACCTTAATGTACTTGACGAAGCTGGGGTGACCAACCCATGCCGTTTAATCGGCCATTCGTTCGGTGCTCTGGTTGCCTTCGAGATGGCCTGTCAATTGCACTCGAAAAAGGCACCGGTCGAGATGGTAGGCATTATCGATAACCCTCCACCCATCCAGGAGTCGAGTACCTATTACCAGAACTGGGATCATGCTGACTGGCTGGTGCACATCGGGATTCGGATGAGAAAGATATTTCATGCGGAAATCGAACTTGATGCAGACTCGCTGCGAGCGATGAGCAACGACGAGCAGAATCAATGGTTTGCCAAATCCCTGGTTGCTACCGGACTGTTACCTAAAGATACATCAACCGACTATCTTGGCCACTTTGTCGAACTCTACCGAAGTAATGCAATTGCTGGGGTGCACTATCGTCCTGGCCGACTCCCGGCTGATGTGCCGCTGGCCATTTTCTGTGCCGAAGATCGGGATGCTCAACTTGCCGGCCCGACTGACACCGATGACAACGCAATAGGATGGTCTCATCATGCCGAGCGTATGCCGTACGTCGCCCGGATTCCTGGCACGCATATCACTATGTTGCAAAAACCAAACGTAAATGCTCTTGCCGATCAAATAACTCGGTTTTTGATGAAGATAAAAACACATGCCTGAATCTCCCAAGCAAACCCTGTTTCGCTATATCTATGGTAACTGGTTCACCATGGTGGTCTTCGTCTACGCGGAACTTGGCATTGCTGATCACATCGAGGCCGGCGCAGTGACTACTGACATCCTGGCAACAAAGACCGGCTCTGATCTGCAGGCCCTGGCACGAGTACTCGAATGCGCCCGCGTTCTGGACCTGCACACTGTCAACACAAAAGGTGAACTGCAGTTAACTGCAACCGGAGAGCTGCTGCGCAGCGATGTTCCCGCATCACTGCGTGCAGCCGCTCGCCTGAACGGGGCAGACTTTCGCTACCATCCCTGGGGTGAATTGCTTGCGTACGTACGTACCGGTAGCGGCCAAGGTCTGTCGCCAACCTGGGAGCATGGCACTATCCCTTATCTTCATGACAAACCGGATAGCCTTGAGATGTTCGAGGCTGCTATGAGTCAGCTGGCGATGCTTGTTGACGAAGATCGAATCATTGCCGAGCTTCTGGACTGGGGACGCTTCCCGACCATCGTGGACATAGGCTCAGGCAACGGTACGTTGCTTGAGGCGATTCTTGTCACGCACCCCGATATCTGCGGCACCCTTTTTGATGTGCCCGAAGTTATCGCAAAACTTCCCCAGCGCAATCTTTCGGATCCACCCCATTCACGCCTTCAGACAATCTCCGGGAACTTTTTTGAACAGGTACCAGATGGTTTTGATGCTTATCTTATGAAAAACATCATCCATAACCATCCCGAGACGCGGTGTTTGCAGATACTTCGCAACATTGCCAACAGCATGACCTGCCGTGAAGCGAGATTATTTCTATTTGAGTTCGACAGGCAGAACGCAGATGCAACTGGCGCGCTGGGATGCCTCACTGACCTGAATCTTAATCTACTGGTTGGCGGCTCGGTTCGATCCATCGACGCCTACCGAGCGCTATTAAATGATGCAGGTCTGAGACTTGTTTCGGTAACCGATATTCCCGGAACCGAAAGAATCATGATTGAAGCAGCCGTTTCCTAGCCTGCATCCATTTATCAATTCACTCTCCCCCTGTGCAATTGAGTAAGCGGCATAGATACGGCTAGATCTACAAGGGCCTCATTCGGCACTGCGCTCGAGCAAGAACACGATCAGCAGAAGTGCTGTGCCACTGGAAATACCGATCAGAAATGCACCGAACCGCGAATCACTCACTTCTGACAGCTCGTAATGAAAGACGTTCATCAGTACCAAGCCGGCCAGAAAGGATGAAAGAAAGGCGGCTGCTACAACACCATGTTCACCAATAATAAGCCCTAAACCCCAACCTATCACCAATGCGCCTGCCAGCATGTAACGCCCCCAACGATTGAATAACTTTGAATCGTGCGCTTCATGCTCTATATCAATGATGGCAAAATGCAGGCCGATAGCAAGCGTAAACACAATCGCTGTGATCATGTCTACCGATATGCGCTCGGGCATAGTAAACGTAATCACGGCGTTCATTATGCTGAACGACCCAATTGAGATAAAAAACGATCGGCGAATATTTTTCTCGCCTTTCCCCTGCTCTTCTCGACACCAACGCTTCAGGCCGTAAAAAATCACGAATCCGGTCAAAGCCAGGAGGAACACTCCGGAATCTACGAGACTTGAATCGGCAAAATGTGTGTGCAGTACAGCGCCAACCGAATCTTTGCTCTCAACCAATCCAGGCAACATGTGGAGAAACACAAATGCCACAGCGAATCCGCCGCTAAAAGAGGTAAAGCCGGCCTGACCAAGAAAAGGAAGTCTTCGAAACCATGGAGCCGACAGATGCAACAAAACCAGCATTCCGGTTAGCAAGATAGACGGGAGCAATAGATTATCGCTGATAGATTCTTCGCCCATGACTGCTTATCCTCATCAGGTTAGTAGGCCTGTGTTGACCTTAAAATATTCTGATTACGGCGCAAAAAACGCGCCATCCATTTACCTATCGAGATCACGCCCACCGCCGCAACAACTCATGTTCATCAAGGCATAATTGTACAGGCGAGTGCATCAGGGTAACAATCCCCGTCTGTTGGTCATCCGGTGGTCTTTTTTGATCGTCCCCATCATACTCGAGTGATAGCGGATTAATTTCCTGAAAACAACTTCACCACAACTTGCCAAGGAACCTTGATGATTAGAGTCGCAATTGCCGGACAAGGTCGAAGTGGACATCCGATTCACTATGGTGTATTGACTAACCGCTTTCGTGAGAAATTCGAGATCGTCGCTGTGGCTGACCAGATCGAATCTAGAACCCGAGAGGCGGCAACCGAGGTAGGTGCCCGAACATACAGTGACTACAGCAGTATGATCAACGCTGGGGGATTCGACTTGCTGATTAACGCTCTGCCTCCAATTCATCACGCACCTGCAACTATTCAGGCCCTGGCATCAGGTTTCCATGTTGTCTGCGAAAAGCCGATCGCGGCAACCGTTGCTGATCTTGACCTGATGGAAAAGGAAGCAATCTCGGCCGGACGACATCTGATCCCAGTTCAGAACAATCGACCCCAACCATTTTTTCGGAAAATCCGTGAAGTGTTGAACTCCGGCGTGCTTGGAAAGACTTTATTGGTACAAAGTTACTGGGGCTCATTTCGTCGACGTTGGGACTGGCAGGTCTTTCAGGCGAATCACGGTGGTGCAATGTTCAACACAGGCCCACATGCCATCGATCACGCGTTGATACTATTTGGCGAGCAGTCTGAACCGGACGTCTTCTGTCGAATGGATTGCAACAACCCCTTTGGCGGCGATGCAGACGACCAATGCCTGATCACACTATTCGATAAACAAAGGAAGGCCCCGTTGGTCGAGGTCCTTATAAGTCAGTACCTAGCATATTCGCCTAACCGCTACAATATCTGCGGCACCCATGGCGGTCTGTCTGGCGACGAGACCGGGCTGAACTGGAGGTACTTTCTTCCCGAAGAAGCGCCAAAGCAAACGCTATGGGATCGATGGTCTGTGGATCGGGCCTACCCTGATGAAACACTGCCGTGGCGTGAAGAATCCTGGTCTCTCCCGAAACGGGAGGATATGGGCGCTGTCGGTTACACCATACAATCCTTTCTTAGCGGCGTAAAACTCTTTTACGATAACGTTTACGATGTGGTCGAATGTGGCGCTGATCCGGAATTCACTGTCGCGCAGTCCCGGCGTCAATTACAAGTTCTGGAAGAGTGTTTAAGGCAGAATCCGCTCCCCATCAAGCGAGATACGCCTACCAAATGACCAGAACCAAATCCAATTTATGTCATGTTGTCTGACCCTTTCCTGAAGAGCGCCTACAGGCGACTAGACATTCAAAATGTTGAAGCCACACCCGCTATCCATTTCATATCGGGACCGTCTGTGGAAAGGAATGACGCGCCCGAATAATGATAAATGATGTTGGAAATCTCTAGCCCCCACCGGTCAGACAACTCGAGATCAAACGTTAATGTATTGACACCCTGGACACGATCGGCGCCGTCGCTGCTCAGATAAACTACCAGCGCATCGGTGATCTTGGCCTTGTGGCCGATCCTCATTTTTCCGTTTACCGCTGTCCGCAATGCCATAAACCTGTCATCAGAAGACTGGTAGAAACTCTCCGTCATCGCTGCAATACCTGCTTCTACCTCAAATAGTGTTTCTGGTTTTCGCACAAAATTGTACCCCAGCGATCCACTGGTTGCGGTACGTAGTTTCAGATCCTGAAATCTGTTGTGATGAACCTCTTCGGCTACTGCCAGATAGAAGCGCGGCCTGAAGAAATGATCATACTTGATAGTGCCGCTCCAATTATCCTCGACAAGTTCTCCATCCGCCTCTGCGTAAATAAGCTGGCTAAGCAGCGTTAATCGATTCTCTTGAGTATCCCGTACTGAGGTGCCAGTGATGGAAAATCCAAGTACATCGGCGCTTCCTGTGGTTTGAGAACCACCTATAGTCATTTGGTTATTCCAAATTGGATGCAAATCATAGATGCTGTCGACAAATCCGAAATTCAGCGGCCGAACTTTGCCACCTCCCTCGGGCTCGAAGATCATCTCTCCTTTTGCGTTGGTGCTGATCTTGCCACGCCAATTCTCGTCACTATCGACTGCCACATCGACCACATTAGCGGTATTGATGGAGCGAATATCCCAAACCGAGAGCTCGAGCGGGTCGAAGGCATCCGACACGAGAAGAAGCGAATCGCTTGCGACATATACGATCCGGCCTTTGATGATGCTGCCATTCTTTAATATAACTTCATCGTTATATTTAATAGTGCCATCGGCAGACGACTGGGAACTCGATGAAGCAGTCTCCCCACTAGACGAGCCCGAGCTTGTCTGCGCGTGGATCGGGCCTACCAGCACTATTCCAATAAATGCCGCAAAACAAACGATGACACCCGGCATGCCACGCGATCTGTTTTCCTGGGGTTTGGCGACCATAGCAATCTGTCCCGTCCGATCTAAATTAGCAGAAGATAAGGATAACATTTTTAGACACGATGTGGCTCGAGTGGACAGACCAACCTAGCAACAATCGGACTGCCTCTAGGACTAACGGTCCGCACAGCCGCACTCTTCTTGCCCTGCTCAAACTCTGAACTCAAAGATCACTTACTAAGATTCAAGCGGACGAGACCTGGAGCGCCCCACAAACAGTTCGACCTTGGTTATAGTCCACAGATAGACGGACGGCGGAGCGGATCACTTTGGCTACAGTATGAATTGCTGTGATACCCCCATCGGGGGCCTGCCCGTAAATCCCCCCTTGAGCCTACATTTTTCCCCGCTATATTACCTGCCCGCTAAATGGCGGTCTTGCGGTAGCAACTAGAGAAGAAGAAAGAAAAAGTGAACTGGCTGCGAAACCTTAATTGAGGAATCATAAAACATGAAGTTACTTCTCATGTCGGGCCTCGGCCCATACACCGCAAATTCTCACTCGCTTGACGTTACGCTCTTCGCAGAGAATGGTGCTCGCGAACTCCGGGACGACTACGTACAGATTGCCGGTCGACCGATCGACCTTGCAGCGCTCCGGTATGGAGGGCAGTCAGGCTACCCTCTCCTGCGACCATATCATGGGTCGATGCCCCACCTGCCTACGGAGGCATTGAGATCGATTATCGAGTCGACCGACGTTGAGTACGAAATTTTTGATCTTGAAGCTCTTTGGAGTGGAGCGCGCGAACCAGACGGAGGACACTTTGATGTAGTCGCACTATCAACTTCGTTCATCATTGAACAATCAACCTTACGACGCACGTTAAAATGGATTTCAAAGCGCTATCCAGGCGCAACACTTATATTGGGTGGACAATATAGCAACCTTAAGTCTGCCGAAATTATGAGGAATTTCTGCGCCGTCGATTACATCATTCGCGGTGATGCTGAGGTTGCCTTTCCTATGCTTATTCGAGTACTCGAAGGAAAGGGTAATTTGGGGGATATTCCAAACCTGACTGTGCGTGGCAATGACGACTCTATCGTGACGAGCCCAGTTGAGTATATTGATGTCAACGCCCACCCATCGCCTAGGTTTCACGGATTACACTCGGTCGTACCTTATGAATCGATGCGAGGATGTCCTTTCATTTGTAAATTCTGTTCGTACCCGGCCGCGTCACCGATGTGGCGTTACAAATCGGCTGAGAAGATCTGCAACGATTGGATGGAATATACAGAGAACAACGGCACCAATCTCGTCAGAGCGATGGATTCCACGTTCACAGTACCGCCAAAAAGGTTCAAACGCCTGTTGGAAGTTCTACCAAACCTCGGTATCGATTGGGAGGCTTACAGCAGGGCCAACGTGATTAAGGAAAAGGAGATCGTTGACAATCTCGAAGCAGCTCGTTGCAAATTGTTATTTATCGGCTTCGAGTCCATGAGCGACAGGACGCTACGCCTGATGAATAAACGAGTATCATCAGCTCAAAACGAGCGGGCGCACACGCTCTTGGAAGGTAGCGGTGTAGATCTTCGAACGTCTTTTATGGTGGGCTATCCAGGCGAGACCCCCGAGGACTACGAACTGACGCATCGTTTCATTGTGGATCGGGTCCGGGGCCGCTTCGGGGTTCATGTCTTCATGCTTGCAGACGAGACTATGCCAGTGTGGGAAGACGCGGAGACGCATCAGATAGATGTTACAAATTCTGGAACGTGGAGCCATATTGGCATGGACTCAGTTACAGCACACGAACTTCGTGAGAGGACGCTGTTCGAGGCGCGTTGGAAAAATGAAGAGGGTGTCTTATCGCTATGGCAGTTATCATACGAACGCCCCCTAGTCCCCGATCTTAATCTGCAAAAGAACTATAGGATCGAGAAACTCCTCGAAAGACTGGCATTCCTCCGGAAAGACTGGGGGGTCGGTGAGGCATCCACTCACCGTTTTCGCTCTATCTTCGACGAATTGAGGTCGATGGGTATCGAGGAAGCCGCAGTGTAAGCAGGTTTCTCGTAAACCAACGGCTCTGGCGCGGGAAACGTGACCCCTTTTCTTCCGTTTCTCTCTGGATTTCAGGGTCAGTCCTGGTCAATTCAAGATCAAGGTTGCTCAAGTCATGCTTACATTCCAATTGGAGATATCAACGGGAAACGCTCTGCGCAGCGTCGCCCCGGTGAAATCTGTGCCATTCGCTCTGGCCCCAATCAGGTTCTGGCGGATCTTAACCGCGCTCCACTATTGATAGCGGCCAAGTGTTTATAGCAGATTGTGGCAGGAAGGGGCGTTAATGCTGCCTATACTCCCGACCAAATCCAAACGTACTCAGAAGGATGAAATTGCATACATCCAGAAGTTACGGAAACTGATTGGTACAAACTCTGTGATCGATTTCAGACCGCAACACGCGTATCAGGTGCGGGATCATCTGAAGAACAACGTCACCAAAGGCTCAGGTGAGAAACAGGCCAATCGGCACATGTCTGTTCTCAAGCACGTATTCACGAAAGCAATCGAATGGGGAGCGATTGATGTCCACCCAATGCACTCTGGAGCGTTCAAGATGTTCCCTGAGAAGAGGTCAAAGATGCGTATCCCTTCAGATGAGGAAGTAAGAGAGGCAATTAAGATTGCAAATCCCATGCTTCAGTCGTACTGCAAACTGAAATTGATTACTGGACTACGGCAGACTGACTTGCTTGCTCTGACAGCCCATAACATCAAGGGTGATTACCTTGAAGTCATGTTGTCCAAGACTGAAAATAGAACCAAACAGGTGCTTCGGTTCACACTGATTGATGAGATGCGGGAAATCGTCAGAGAATGTCGTGAACGGAAACCGCTATCAAAGTATCTGTTCAAGACCAGAGATGGTGAGTGTCAGTTGAAGGAGGACAACACTTGCACTGGATTTGAATCCCAGTGGCAAAGATGGCAACGCAAACTACCGAAAGAGAGGCGGTTTGCAGAGCACTCCCTGAGGAACCTTGTCGGCTCTCAAGATGAGTTAGAGATTGCATCTGAGAGGCTTGGTCATGCCTCTACCGCAACCACCAAGAAGTTCTACCGTAGTAACGTCACCAATGTGACTCCATTGGTCTCCAATAAAAATGCAAGAAACTCCTGAGAGTCGGGAGAGACTTGCTGCAAAATCTGAAATCAATTGGAGACGTCAATCACGGTAGCACTGCAATAGCAGTGTTATCGTTGATTAGACGTTCTGACTTTTAATCAGGTGGTCGCAGGTTCGATCCCTGCACGGCCCACCATAAACACCCATGTACCAAGATTGCGGCTAGCTCCAACCCGCTGGCAGTCCGACGCAGGCCGAAAAGATGATACTCCCAGAGATACTTTTTCGAGTTGGTGTGAGCGAGGGGGTGATCAGTCGGCTAGTTCCATAGTGCCTTGGCGGTACACCACCTCTCCATCGTTTCAGGTTAAAGTATTGTTGTGTTGTCTTGCGCACATGGCATGTGTCTGTGTACAAAGCGTAATGGAAACTGACCTGCTCATTAGAGGATAGAGATGTGAGGACTCGTTTTTTCTCGCTTATTGCCGTTCTGATTATCTTGTATGCCGATACCTACCAGGTGGTATCGGCAGAACAAGCCTCGGCAAGGAAAATTCGCGTAAAAATTCTTCACTTAAACGACATCTATGAGATTGCGCCAGTTAACGGAGGAAAAGAGGGGGGGTTAGCAAGAGTCGCGACGATTCAGAAACAGTTAGTGAAAGAGAATCCGAATCTGATTACCACGTTAGGGGGCGATTTTCTCAGTCCTTCTGCTCTTGGGCTTGCAAAATACAAAGGCAAACACCTTGCTGGCATGCAGATGGTTAACGTACTGAATGAAATCGGTCTGGATTACGCAACCTTTGGGAATCACGAGTTCGATCTCAATGAGGATCAATTCTTAGCGAGATTAGCCGAGTCTGAGTTTTCCTGGATTTCGAGCAACGTTCTGAATTCAAACGGCAAGCGTTTTGAGGGTGTGCATGCGAGTATGGTACGGAGTTTTTCGGCTAAAGGCAGCGACAAAAGTTTCAGGGTCGGTATATTCGGAGTCACGCTTGATGAGAATAAGGCGAACTACGTCAGTTATGCTGATCCGAAAGTGAGCGCTGGCCAAGAGCTAGAAAAACTTAAGAAACTATCCGATTTCCAAATTGCTCTTACTCATCAATCCATAATTGATGACGTGGGTTTGGTTGAGGCATATCCCGAAATTGATTTGGTGTTGGGAGGGCATGAGCACCGCAATTATCAACGTTGGCGTGGTGACTTTACGCCGATACTCAAAGCAGACTCTAACGCAAGGACAGCATATATTGTGGACCTCGTTTTCGATCCAGATGCGACTGAGACATCTATTAAGGCCACATTGCTCCCAATCAACGAGGGGTTTGAGGAGGACATCGCTGTAAAAAAAGTCGTAGACCAGTGGGTTGGTATTGCTTTTAAAGGGTTTCGCGAGGAGGGGTGGGATCCGAACTTGGTCGTGACCATCTCATCCAAGGTACTCGATGGCTTATCCCGGCACGTGCGAGTGGGGCCCACAAATCTTACAGATATGATTGCTGAAGCGCTATTGAATTCATATTCAGAAGCAGAGTTGTCGATTTTCAATAGTGGCTCAATTCGAATTGATGACTTATTGCCTGCTGGTAAGATCACAGGTTATGACATCATTCGGGTTTTGCCCTTTAAAGGCCAGGTGCAATTGTTTGAGATCAAGGGAGAGTTGCTGAAGAGGGTGCTCGATCAGGGCGTCAAGAATGCGGGCACTGGGGGTTTCCTCCAATATGGCAATATCCAGCGCGATGATGGACATTGGATGGTTAATGCTGAACAGATTGTTGATGGTCGGTTGTACAAAGCGGCGATTAATGACTATCTGGTTAGTGGTAAAGAGCGAAACCTTGACTATTTCACTACTAAAAATCCCGGTCTGACACTTCTAGAGACTGAGAATCGGCTAAGCGTAAAGAGACAATTAATAAAATATCTAAAGGAAAGAGGGGATTGAGCTGGTTGACGCTCAAGATAAACTAATCATCACCGTCTGAGCCACCTGGCCATATGTCTGTTGCAACGACAAAGAAGTCCTACCGCAGTGACGTCACCAATGTGGCATCCATTGATGCGCAATAGAAACTCAAGAAACTCCTGAGATTCGGAGGAAACTTGCCGCAAAATCTGAAATCAATATCGAACACCCGCTTAAGCCTTCCCTAGAAAGGTATAAAGCTAAGAGCAATTAGCCTATTGATAGTAATTGATGGCGGTACTTAACCGCGCCCCACTATTGATAGCGGCCAATTGTTTATAGCAAATGGTGGCAGGAAGGGGCGTTAATGCTGCCTATACTCCGCTTGTATGACGCTTAAATGGCTTGTTGACAGGTGCGTGGGCGAAACATAGAAGGTTAATCAACAAACTCCTACAAACACTACCAATGAAGAGTTTTTCCTAGCTAATGGGATAACCTCTTAAGTCCGTGCTAGGTCCTTGCCAATCCCCTACTGAGGCCCATCACACGGAATGGGCTTCACCTCGTTTGGATCCACCTGCGCCATATAAATACCGAAGATCACCGCCTCTTCATTCCCCGAAACGTAGCCCTGGTGACACCAGTCTATTGCTTCGATATAGCTCATCCCTTTTTCAAAAACACGCGATCCTTTTGAGCCGTAATCTACGGTCAACGAGCCCGACAAAATATAGGCGTATAAAGGAACGGCGTGCTTATGCCAGCTTGTCTTTTGACCAGGTTTTATCACAATGTTGTACGCATAAAGCGCCGGAACTCCTTCTGGAAACTGATAACTTTGACCCAATACTGTTGTAGAGCGGTTCTCGATTGGGATCGGCGTTACAGAGATGCCCTCATAGGGGACCGATTCAGCAACAGTCAATCCGCTTGCCAAAATAGCCGAGAGAAACAATCCAACATTGATAACTTTCATTTGACTCTCCTGGTGAATCAATTATTTTCGCCGATTAGTATTTCCAAAATTTTGCTGTCGGCGTCGCTACACTATCATACCCCATAATCACCTATCCCATTCAAAGTAGAATTGATCGTACTTATTAAAATCTTTGACGCATTAACAGAAAATGATACGATTGGCGCATGCTGGTGTAGATTGGATAGGTGATCATGGGATATAGCGGCACGTGCTTATGTGGGAATGTGAAATTCAAGTTTGAATTTGATCCAATGATGCAGTTTCAATGTCACTGTACAGTTTGTCAAAAAGTTTTTGGTTCCTCTCTTAATGCCCTCGCAATACCTGAAGATGAACTTTCGTACGAAGGTGAATTGCACAGGCATTCCATTAAAGGGGGCAGCGGAAATGAATTGCATTATAATTATTGCCCGAAATGCAGTGTTATTATTTACAATAAACCTGACTTGCTGGACGGAATGATATATTTGCCTGCGGGCTTACTCTGCGATCAAATTCAATTTACCCCTACTGTAGAATTATGGACAGACGATAAAGCGGAGTGGCTTGAACAAGCAAAAACAATAAAAGCGTCATTCCCAGATAATGCTACTGTTGAAAGGCTTCAGGAGCTTCTTGAAAATTTAGAACAAAGACAATAACCAACGGACCCTCACTTTTGTATCGGGTCATCCCCACTAGAACTTAAGCTATTAAGTTCCCCCTGATAAGCACTTCACCCTATACATGTAGGGTTGACGCAAGAAACTCCCCGCGAAAAAGACTTTACTTTTTTATAGGGTGCAGATGTTTAGGTCTTAACATCTGCATAGCCTTGTATCGCAGGCTAAAGCCCGTTTCAGATGTTTACACTTGGGGCTTCAGATGATGTCACTTTTCAAGGGACGCAATTAGAGGTCGGCGCAATGGGTTCGTTCCAACGGAGGGCGCACAAGCTGATGCCGTCATGCTAGCGCAAGTTGAGGATTGTGGAAGTTTCCCGGCATTGGATGAAGACGGTTGTGATTGGCTCAAAGCAATCTGGCCCGGCCTTAAACCGGCCGGGTTTTTATCTCTGCCCCTTACCTTCTACCCTCAAATGTAACCCGCCTCATCCTTCCTATCCAGGATCTCACCGATCTCTTGGATCTGCAGTCTATCGGTTCTCTAAACTTTCGAGAACTTCGACAAGGCGCTCTTGGACGCCCATGTCTGGAACACTGTTGGTGATACAACCGTCGTCTTTTACCCAATTAAGCTTTGCATCGGTCCAAATTTCTAACCAAGGTTTTATATCCTGTGGCTCATCAAACATGCCTACCGGAATGCTAGTCATACCTTCCATATAATCCAACGTAGTGTAAACATTGGTGTGGCAATTGGGGCAATGCTGGGTATAGAGGTTCCCGCCACTGCCGCCTTGATAAACATATTCACTAATCGCACCAGTCCATGTAACTTCATCTGAAGAATACATAGCTCGAACACCCACTGAACCAGTTAATCTCCGGCAGCTGCCACAATTACATTGGACAACAAGCATCGGTTTTAAATTAGTCTCAAATTTTACGTTACCGCAATGGCATTGGCCCGTATAACTCATAATACTCTCCTATTTCTCTTTCTGATTAGCCGATTTTTTTTGTAATTTCAGTTTTGCATCTTCTATAAAAGAAGTTAACTCATCAAGCTCACTCCTCTCAAGCAGCTCTATATCCACGCTGCATTTTAAATTTTCAGTTTCAAGGCAAATGCGATCGTTTTTTATTGGCCCATCTAACACAACTTCAAATGTACGTACTTCTTCACGAATTCCCTTCACTGTGACTGTTTCCCTTTCTATGCATTCGATGGAATCAGAAACCTGACTAAATGTATCAAATGATATTAATATAGAACCTGGTTTAGTTATCGATTCTAACCTGGCTGCCAAATTTACCTGGCCCCCAATAACTGTATAGTCCAGTCTATCTTCGCTTCCAAAGTTACCGACTGTGCAGTAGCCTGTATTCATTCCTATTCGTATCTGTAATGGTTCACGGAGTCCAAATTTTTGGGCCCATTCATCGGTAAGTTCAACCATTCGCTTTTGCATGGCAATTGCCATTTTAGTACATCTCAGAGCGTCTTCCTGTACGCCTTCGGATTCCGGATCACCAAAAAATATTAAAATGGCATCTCCAACATACTTATCGATTGTTCCGCCAAACTCGAGTGCGATGTTGGCCATTTCTGTTAAATAGTAATTCAACATCGCTGTAATCTCTTCTGATTCTAGGGAATCTGAGATACCCGTAAATCCCACCAGGTCCGAGAAAAAGACGGTCAGTTTTTTTCGCTTACTGGTGAGATCCACCTGCTGCTCGCCCGAAAAGATCGATTTGTAGAGTTGTGGTGCTAGATATTTCGATAGTTGATCTGAAATTGATTCGATCCTCTTCTTTGCTTCTTCCGCAATCTCTTTTTGACGTCCCATTTCACTTGCCAAATTTTTTCGCAACAAAGTTTCCAACTTTTGTTTTTTGAGAAGCTTATCGAGCTCCTCAGTTTTTACTTGAGCGAGTTCATGGGCTTCTTCTGCTCTAGCCTTTTGTCTCGCCATCTCTGCCGACAGATTTTTATGCAAAGAAGCCTGAAGCCTAAGCTTCTTCAGTTCCTTTTCCATTTCTAACTTTGTTGATTCTGTCTTTGTGTCTTCCATCTCGGGGCTCGACAATAGTACTGATCTTGGTATTGGTTATCCGAATTGGGATACTAGTCTTTTCGGCCTGGTCTGTTCTGATTAATTGACAACAAGAAACCCGCTGACCCGCTCGAAAAACCGAAAGCAGTCACACTGCCAAGAGCGTTACTCGAAGCACTTTGGCGAACTGAACTGGCGCTGAGCCCAAACTGAATGTTTTGCTTGGCCGGTGCGAAGTTAACTGCACACCGGCCATGGCCGTCTTTAGTGGCCGGCGAATACCAGCATCTGAACCGGCATCAGAAGCGCTTGAATCCGCAGAATGATTGCGTGCACGAGTCCCACCGTATCCACAGCATGCAGGAACACGGTCTCGCCAAAACTCAACTTACCTGATTCCAGCAACTCGTGATTATTGGTATAGGCGTTAGCGATACATTTGCTGCCGGGCATCACTTTTTTGAGGCCACCAGCGTAGAGCGGCTCCATGACTACCGTTAAGGTGCCTGGTCGTGCACGCTGCTGCGCATCCAACAGGGTGTCCGACGGCTTAAGTTGGCCCGCGGCCACAACCGGTTGCACGCGGGTAACAATCATCGGGATGACCTTAAAGGGGTCTGAAAGACATACCACCTCGGCTAACGTGCCCAGTTTGATTACCTGCGTTGCCAACTGGTTAAAGCCCGCGGCGATCTGGTAGCGACCGGACTCCGGGCCTTCAGAGGGGATCAATACGCCCGCTGGCCGAAGGATAGGGTTGACGTAGTCGCCGCGCTGCAGGAAGAACTGCGCCACTTCACCATCGACACCTGCATAGATGACCGTTTTGCCCAGTTCGACCTCAGCTTGTTCTAGAGCTCGCTGGGCGCTTTCTCGCTGGGCGGGAAGGACCTCGTCAATCTGGGATTGCACGGCCCCTATATTGGCCTGTGCTGTCTGTACGCCACCGCGCTTCTGGACAGCAATATTTTCAAGTCGCTCCAGTTCGATCTGGCTGATCAGTTGCGACGATAGCTGTTTTTTCTTGGACAGTTCGCTCTCAGCCTGCTTTAACGCGCTCTGCGCTTTCAGGAGTGTTACGTTTGCGGCCTCAAGTTGAATTTTCGCCTGGGTAAAAGCAGTCTCAATTTGTTTCAGCTGACTTTTTGCGACGTTTACAACTGCAAGCTGGGAACTGTCGAGAAGGCTAAACAAGGGCGCACCCGCAGCAACTGACTCGCCGTTCTTTACGAACACCTCTTCGACGCGACCGCCACCTTCAGGAAGAATTGGGATGGTTCGAAAATACGGTCCCGCGTTGGTTGTTGAGGGATGAAAATAAAAAACCACGGTAATCAAGGTCACGGTTAGGACCAAACACGCCGTGATTCCCCAGCGCAGTTCATACCACATGGTGAAGAAGTTAATTTCCACACCCCAGCGCTTACCCTGGTGGTAGCGACGGAACAGGAAATCGGGAAGTACCGTAACGAGTGAACAGAAAATCAGTTCTAGCATGGCTTAGCGCTCCTGTGCCCTGCTTGGGGCAGGGCTGGCCGGTTCCTCAGTTGACTCCCCGGAAATTTTGGCTAGTGATCGCGAAATGTTGTTGATCGGCGTCAGAAAATCCGGCAGTTTCAGTAAGGCCAGAATCAGTGCCAAAACCCAGAAAACATTGTTATGGGTGAATAGGGCAAGCAGCGCCAAAACCATGATGAGCTGTGATTGGGTATTCCCGTGCTTGTGGGCTAACTGCTCGGGAATGGCATGGATCTTGAGATAGAAAACACCAACCCCCAGAATCATTACGACGACGAAGATAGCGATCCCCGTAAACAACGGATCACTGCCATCTACCCCTCCTATATAGGAAGGAAGAGTATGTGGCGCCAAAGGGTGTAGTTGACCGGCCATAGAAGTTCACTCCTGAATACGAGACTGAGGTTCAGTAGGAAGATTTTGAGTAAGACTCTCGTTGAATTTTGACTAAATTAATTTGGCTTTAGATGCCAGTTCGCTAACCTTCGACAGGCCCGAGACGTTAGAAAACCCGAGTTGATGATAACTCGGTTCAGGGTACGAATAGTAGCCTTGACCGGCTTGCAAGCCCATCACGCCTTTATCGAGGAAGGCTTCTTTAAGGTACTGAGCGTTCGCAACGCATCTCCTCGTCTCTGCGCTGCGCCCCCAGTAACTAAAGATTTGGTAGATCGTCCAAAACCAATGACGTCCATAAGACCACATGGGTTAATCGCGCAGCCACGGCTCATGATCCTATAAGTGCGATCGACAGTTTCAAGACCTGCTGCGCCCTTTGCCGCCAGCGACTGCGCGGCGTGCAAGATCAGAATTAGCACCCTATTGCAGATGTAGCCATTTTGTTCCTTTGAAATTGGTATGGGAACTATGCCATGCAATCTGGCCACCCAACACGCCGGCCTCCGACAACCGCCAGTTTTCTACTCCTGATGTTGTCATGACTTTATCTATTACCTTCAAGTTAAGATAAGCTAGTCTCGATTACTCTCTGAGGCTGCAAGTCTTTCAGAGAGCGGTTTTGCTGAAATTCCATGAGCCAAAAGGCTTAACCCAACCGTGCACACAACCACCGCAACAATGAGTTCAGTGTTGGGCAACTGTTCTGACACCACAATCGAGGCAAACGCGAGACTCGCTAGCCCTCGGGGCCCAAACCAACCCAGGAAGAGTTTGCTAGCCAAACTCTCCTTCGAGCCCGACAGGGAGAACACGATGGGGATGATGCGAATTAAGGTAAGACTTAAAACTGCATAACTCAGAACTTGAAAATCAATGGCGGGTAGCGCCAATGGAACAATGAGCAGCCCGAACATCACCCAGGCGACCAACGCCAACACTTCGCTTATTCCTTCTGCAGGCTCGACTAGATGATGCACCTGGTCGCCAATCAGCCCACGAAATACGAGCCCTCCAGCAAAAGCTGCGATGTATCCACTGCCTTCCAGGGATTGCGCGACCGCGAAGCACGCGATGGCGAGAGCAGGCAGACTCATCTGCAGCCAGATCCCGTCGAGCCAGTTTTTGTTTTTCGCGAACTTGAGCAAAGTTGCCCCCAGCCATGTGAGGCCAACCCCAACGAGAACCCCGATTCCGATCTCTTCACCTAACAAGACCCAAGCCAAACCATCTCCCCGATTTGCTTCACCAAGTTCCAGCGCAATAAAAAGAAGCAGGAAGGGAACGCAAAGTCCATCGTTGAGGCCGCTCTCGCAGCTTAATCCTTCCCGTAACCGATCCGGTACCTGAGGATTGGTGACCACGGCTTTGCCGAGGGCGGCATCCGTTGCCGCCAGCATTGTGCCGAGAACGGCTGCTTCATAAAGGGAAAGAACATCAAACCAGAAAGCTGCCACGACACTTCCAAGCGTAATCGTAAGAGGCAGTCCTATCGCCAGCATCCGAACGGGTATACGCAGGTTACGCCGAAGGACCGCGAGGTTGGCGTTGGCTGCATCAATAAAGAGAATCAAGGCGAGAGTGACATCGATCAGAGGCTTACCATTGATCTCCGCCGCTTGAGGTGAGAACCAATTGAGGCCCAAAGGACTCATTGCGATTCCTGCCGCAACAAAGATAATGGGAGCAGAAAGTGGCAATCGCTGCACTTTCCCAGCGATGAGGCTGTAAAGAAACGCTAAGAGCGCAAAACCGGCTAAACCCAGGTACATAAGTTACCCCCCCAAAGAGACTGCTCGAAAGTTACCCCTATTCCGGCGCGGAGGTCAACCTCGCTCTACAAGATTTCCAGTAACGCCCCCAATGCCGCAAATTGCTCAGAAGTGAAAAACTGTTTCCGACATGTGCGTTTTTGACAAAAGGAAGAGCGATGAACGCCATCGTCAATCTGATTACCCAAAAACCAGAATACTGTTCGCCTTAATTTCTGTCTCGAGCTTGATGATCTCAAAATCGTCAGAAGAAATCTTTTTAGCGCACAGGACAGGTGCGATCAGCCCTCGCGCAGCATGCCGCGGATCATTTTCGATGCGCCCGACGGCGCCACCGGTCGTGAGACAGCCTGCAGAAGAAATGTCGAGGCGTTTGACGATATTTTTCTTCAGAGCCGGGTGCTGGTGAATGTTGAAACGCGATCTCTTCAAACCGAGTTCCGTGGCCCGCAATGCCAAGTCTGCTTGGGCGTTGCCCCGATGGGGATGTGCAATCTCTTTTGGCCAGGCGCCAACACGACGCTCGCGCGGGCCTTAACCGCGCACCACTATTGATAGCGGCCAAGTGTTTATAGCAAATGGTGGCAGGAAGGGACGTTAATGCTGCCTATACTTCGTAAGTTTAATTTATCCTTGCTGAATATTATTTTCTTTTTTTAGTATAGGGCATCGATTTTTTGCTGTTGCAATATCTTATCTTTTTTTCCTAAATAAGAACCCCAAGTTGTGACACAAAAAGGTACGCAGTAGGTAAGGAGAAGTTTTAATATTGGAGGGTACTCCCCTGTTAAAATAGTGTCGCCGTGATTGATTAATGCAAGTATTGTTCCCACTACACATGCGGTTAAAAATGCTTTTTTTGGCGTACCATCTTTAAACGCAATATCAAAAAATTTAGTTGAGTATTTTTTACTCATAATAAAACCTCATTAATCTGATACGCACGCAAGGGACGTTAATGCTGCCTATAATACTCCCAAAGACAGTTGCCACAGATAGGCAACAACACATACCGCAATAAGAGCAATCGTGACGTACGGCTTGCTTTCAGTCGGATTGTCGTCGTGCAAAGGGATCAATTGAGAAAGGCCTCTTTACTGCTTCAAACCTACCGCTAGAAACACTGGCATGATCAGCACCAGCCATCCAGTCACAAGCTTTTTCATGACCGCCCATCCAAGGCCTCAAAGCGATGATTGGAAGTGTCGTCTTGGTAGAGCCTGAGGAACGATATAGAAACGCTCATACTCATACTCCGATCTCCGTCACCTCGCCCCTGGCTGGATAATCCTTTGCAACCACGAAGTCGATGGCCTTCAAGATGTCACCGAAACTCGGCCTCGCAAACGGCATGGTCTGGACTGTCGCGAAGTAGAGCGTCTGATCTGGACGAACTAAAAAGGTTCCCGGTTCTACAAATAACGAGGGCTCCTCGATACCGGCTGAGGTTTTGCCTCGACCCGAAGAGATATATAGACCCCATTCCTGAGCTTTTTCGAGCGTGAGGCCATACCCCATCTTAAGCTCGTTGAGCTCCCACTCTTCCTTGGCTTGGGCAGCTCGCTGCGCATCGTCACTTGAGAGCACGAAGACATCCACACCGCGACTTTGAAAGTTATCTACTTTGCGCTTGAGGTCTGCCAGGTAATGGGAGCAGATCGGGCAGTGCAGTCCGCGGTAGACAACAATCAGGGTGAACTGGTCCGGAGTCTGGTTGGCCAGAGACCAGTGGCCACCACCAACTAACGGCACCGTGAGGTCTGGGACTACCTGTCTTGGAATGAGCGGAATTTGAGTCATGGGGTCTCCTGTAAAGTTACTAGCTGGTGAAACGACGAACGCTCGATGGCTACTATTCAACGATAATCGGTTGATCTGGTTTAAACGCATGAAAAACAAAGGCGAAGGTGACGTGATACACCGCGTCCTCAAGCGCTCCGTTGGCAGCCAGGTGTTGCGCTGTCACGCTACCCACCTCTCGACCATTCTTGATTTCTCGGGTATCCAAGGCGCTGGCCTGTCCGGGTCGCCAGGTGAGGACTAAATTTCGATCCCGGATTTGTTTGTCCTGCTGCAGAAGTGCCAGAGACCAGGCGCGGTCGTCGACCACCACCACCCGCTCAAGGGGGCCGATACCCTCGGGTACCTCCCCGCGGTAAAGGAACGGAAAGCCCGAGCTGTCATAGCCGACATAGGGGTTGGCACCATAGGGTCGTAGATTGGGGTTCCCAGGCACCAGCACCTCACCTTGGGGGTAGTTGTTCTTGAAGTCGAGGAAAGATTCCAGCCGGGAGGGCAGCATCGTGAGGGCGGCCCCCGCGAATTCCCCGAAGATGGCTTGCCCTGTGTACTGTTGCCACCAGGATTGACTTAAGCGGTCATACATCAGCAGGTCCGAGTGGCGAAGACTCCCGGTGGTGCCGAAGTCGAG
>ENA-OREN01000629-OREN01000629.1-marine-metagenome-genome-assembly--contig:-NODE-629-length-48521-cov-5.094233_pt1 | contig 48521 bp, 35 predicted proteins | sample MGYA00248624_ERZ508555 | MGnify/ENA primary metagenome ERZ508555 (study PRJEB26222, sample SAMN06267773) | marine metagenome | isolation source: Saanich Inlet, British Columbia, Canada | place... | reverse complement strand
GGGAATGCATCAGCGTTGTCACCAACCGTGTCATTATCGGAGTCGAGCGTTTCTGTAGCATCATCAGGGAATGCATCAGCGTTGTCACCAACCGTGTCATTATCGGAGTCGAGCGTTTCTGTAGCATCATCAGGGAATGCATCACCATTATCTCCAACGCCATCACCATCGGTGTCGAGCGTTTCTGTAGCATCATTAGGGAATATATCTGCATTATCTCCAACCCCATCTCCATCGGTGTCTAGTGTCTCGCTAGCATCATTAGGGAATGCATCACCATTATCTCCAACGCCATCACCATCAGTGTCGGTCGTCTCGCTAGCATCATTAGGGAATACATCTGCATTATCTCCAACGCCATCACCATCAGTGTCGGTCGTCTCAGAAGCATCATTAGGGAAATCATCGTCCATATCCATCGTTCCATCACCATCGGTGTCGATGTCGATAATCATGGCACTATCAGGGCAATCTTCTGTTGAACCGAAGTCCTTTCCATCATTTGGAGTCACCGAAACAGTCCATGTTTCACCAACAGAAGTAGCGGATGCAGGCAAATTCATCAGGTCATTATAGGCTGGGACAAGAACACCATCTTTCGACCATCGAATTTGTGAATTTGATTCTGAATCTCCATCTGCATCATCAAAGATGTATGAGATCATAATTGCCTCATCAACGGGGACATTGCCTTCGGGCATGAGTCTCAAATTCAACGCCATCGGAGGTTGATTTTGTGGAACGTTTTCAGCTATTGTTGCCGTTGTCGTATCCCAAGAATCACCCGAATTTTGGGCGTTTGCATTTGCTTGAAGAACTGCCAAAGCCACATTCACAGAACCGCTACCCGAAGCAGGGGCAGTCCAATCCATGGTCCAACTTAGAGCGCCGGAACCAGAGTGTGTTGCACTTGGACCTGAAATCTGAACAAGTGAACCGGCATTGGAAAGCAAACCCTTGTTTACTTGGAGTGAAAATCCACCAACGAAGGATTGAGAGCCACCGCTTCCATCTATGATGATAGAATAGGTTGTTCCCGGTGTGTAAGTGGTTGGAAAGTTATGATTTGCAGTTATACCGTTGACACCATTATAATGGCAAGTACACCCCGCACTTGCTTGATTATGCTTTCCAGAAGCAGAACCCTCAATTGACGGGGCACCAGCAATGAGGACGAGTAATGCAGCACTTAGTAGGACTCTTAGAATAGGTGACACATATCGGGGTAGTGTTTCCTATTCATGTATGTTTGTCTTTGATGTCAGGCTTATTCTTGCTCACTATCCGTTGCTTTATTTGCGAATTCTTCAGTCTTTGGAAAGTCCTTTGGACGTGGTGGTGGTAGTTCAGATGAGGGAGCAGCAATTGGTTTATTGCTAAAATAAAATGCTGCACCGAGGAATAAAGCAGCAAAAATGTACAAGGCCTTAGTCATGCTAATACCACCGTTTGACGAAGTATCATCGGATGCTGTGTTTCCAGAATCGATTTCACATCCGGCCAAATCAACAATCTTCCCTGCAACGGTGTTTAGACATAAATCAATCGCGTTTGGAATGCCGTCGAGGTCATCATCAAGTTGATATTGGCTGCAGCCAGTGATTCCGACCTGCTGCCCATAGATTGTCCCAAGACACAGGTCTGTTGAATCCAGAACACCGTCTTCATCGTCATCAAGGTCTTCAACGCTGTCGATACAACCGTCTCCATCATTGTCCTGTCCAGGTGCAGCGACCCCCATCAATCCAGTAGGGCAATTATCTACGACGTCATTAACGCCATCTTGGTCGTCGTCTACATCTTCACTAAGGTCACGACATCCATCGCCATCATAATCATCGATTGATGCACTTGAAGACCAACGAACTTCACCGCGAGGGCATGAATCATCAGCATCTCCAACCCCATCTTCATCATCATCTAAATCCGTTATAGAATCATGGCATCCATCTTGGTCATGGTCATTGATGGTTGTTGATGTCCACATAGGAGTATCCTGGGGACAATTATCCGTTGGATTAGCAATACCATCTCCATCTTCATCAATATCACAAATATCACCAATATTATCGTCATCTAAATCGAGTTGTTCGACATTTGCATCGGTTGGACAGTTATCCATTTGGTCAACAAATCCGTCTCCATCAGTATCAATATCGGCACACCCATCACCTTCTGTATCTACCTCTGGGGTAGATATCCAACCTATTGGCCCCAAGGGGCAAAGGTCATTGTGATCAAAAATAGTATCTTCGTCGTCATCAAAATCTTCTCCATCATCTTGACATCCATCGCCATCATGGTCTGTTCCGGGTTCTGAAAACCAGCCAAATTCACCTTGAGGACAATCATCGACATCATCCAAGACATTGTCATTATCATCATCATCATCGCATGCATCACCTTGGAGGTCATTATCTAGATTGGTTTGGTCACTATTGGAAATACGAGGGCAATTGTCTTCACCATCCAAGAGACCATCATTATCGCGGTCTGTTTGATAAAGCCAAGTTCCGGAATCGAAACCACCCAAACTGGAGGAAGTAGTGATACCCGCTTCAAACGACCCAGAGAATATGAAGGAGAGTAAGGGCGACCCATCTAGGCCTAAGGAAATGGCCATTGGCTCGTCGTTTCCACTGCCTCCGGCTTGAATTGCCCATTCCCATGTATTGTTTGAAAGCAATTCAGCTAGGAATATATCATTGTGAGTGTCATCATTAATTCCATCTAAATCATCAAGAATGTCATTTCCTAGAGTCAAACCTGCCGATGTAAGGCCTGCAACATAGAGGCTACCTTGACCTGAATGGGTGATAGCGGTTATTCGTTCTAATCCTACACCGCCTGCATGGACAAGGTCAGCCCATCCGCCAGTTGAAGACACTTCGCCAATGAAGAAATCCACTCCAGAGGATTGAGAAGTGTATAGGGCTCCGAAAGAAGCATTTCCTAAATATTCACCTACAACATGAATTCCAGATGTTGATTTTCCATCACAATCCCATGCTCTATCCTCTCCATATCCGCCGCCAGAAATAGCCCAATTCCAACCGAGTTCAGAATAACTAGCTATGGCGACATCAGTTGAACCTGATGAATAGAGTTGTGTGTCAGCGATTCGAAGTAGACCACTGTATGTAATGGCAACATAATTTTGCCCAGCCCCATCACTGCAAAGTGCCCCAATATGTTCAATTCCATCTGCAGACTCTGCTGAAACATGAGACAGAACTTGTCCATTTTCATCAAAGGTGGCAACAAGTAAGTTAGGTTCATTGGTCGCAGGAATAAAACTACCATTAAATTCCAGTGTATTTCGGAAACTCACTGCTAAGTGAATATTACTTGAATCTGAGAGCATCATATCTATGACAAATAATTCATTCATGTTTTGGATTTGAGTTGCCCATGTCCATGAGCCGCTGGAATCGAGTCGGGCAAGGAATACATTCCCGTCCTCATCTTGGTCTTCTTTTGTTAAAGGCGTAAGGTCGCCAAGTTCGAGTTCGCATTGTTCACCAACACTGTTTAAACAGTAGGTGCCCGCCACAATTAGGTCTCCATTTGGCATTATGACGATAGCATCTATCGAATCAAATGCGGTTGAACCACCGTTTATTGCAGACAGAAAACTTCCATTTTCATCCATCCAAGTGATGAAGAAATCAAGGTCTTCACTCCCTCCGGTTGCACCAACGCCATCAATTTGGTCGCGAAATTGGAGGCTTCCTTGAAACCAACCTGCAGAAACAGTTCGCCCATCATCATACACTAAACTTTCAACAATAAAATCGTTTGAATCCCCTCCAAATGGTGAAACCCAACCCAACGCCGAAGTATTGTTTCCCTCGACTGCAAAGATATTAACTGAAGAATCCTCCCAATATTCTGTATTGATTGGTGCCGAAGAAATACTGCCAAGAATAAATAAAGTAACCAAAACTTTGCAAATACTGCTTCTGCGCATGGGTAACGGACAGTGTATCAGCATTTGAAACCGTGTGCAGTTTGTCCCACAACTTCATGTTGCACATCTCGGTGGATTTCATATGGACCCCCCTCAAGGCGTTTGGAGACATCCTTTGGAACTCGCTCAGTCCATACAAGCAGGGGAAAATTTGCTCAATCTCGACACATGGCCTTCTTGGAATAGTTCTGCTCAACGGGTTTTATCTTCAGCAACAGGTCCTCTTTCAGAAGGTCAACGTTTTGATTTACACCGAATTGAACGGCAAAGGTTGATTGAAGAATTATGGCTGGTTAAAATAATTCGAAGTGGAGAGAATCCTAATTTTAATGAAATTGAGTTTGAATGGTTAGGGCAACAAAGGAATGGAAAAACAGTTGGAACGGCCCTGAAATCATTACGGATTTCGGTCACCGTACTTTGTGAAGAAAACGGTGGTATCGAAATAGCCGCATGGTGGCAGATTCCTTGGTGGATGAAATTCATTCGTTCCCGGGTAAATGCACAAGCAAAATCCTTTGCGACTCAATGGCTTAATGATTTAGCCACAGAAGGAATTGTTTCTTATGTCGAATCTCAACCGTTTTCTTTTACTGATGACAAAAGCGAGGATTCAAAGACGGTCGTCAATGACCCTGTTTGATGAGCCAACCGAATCGAGGAAATCAAGGTGGCTCATCTTCAGGCAAAAACCCACGTTCCCGTAACAACCGGGGGGGAAATCGAAACAAGCGTCAACGACGTTATGGTAGCACGGCCAAAAAAACTCTTGAAGAGCGAAATGCTACGATTATTCAAGAAATGGAAACTCAAGCACGGGGGCGATTCAAACAACAACCCACTCCAATGGGCTTTCCAAAAGATATGATTGAACCAAAAACTTTCAAATTCGACTGGGATATTTCACCAGTTCCTTTGAAAGATGAAGAAGCCATGGCTGGCAAAGTTATGCGAAAAGGCGAATTTGGCTGGCTCGAAGATGAACGCGTTGATGAAATTGCAGTGATTGCTAAAGATTACAAAATGACACTCGAGCAAGCCCTTTCACTTCGTTCTGCTCTTTTGCAACAAAAAACGGTCTATGGGCATGGGCGACTTCGTTCACAAGGAGGAAAAATGCTCCGCCTTTACAATGAAGGGGTAAGTGTTGTTGATTTATCAACGCGTTTTGACTTTCCTCCAATGAATATTTTCCGTATCATTCTAACTGAAATGCGCTGGTCAAAATCCAAAATTAAAGAGAGTCTACGCCAACCAAGTCGACTTAGCAAACGGGAACGAGAAGAATTTGAGGCTGCTGAAGCAGCAGACCGAGTATCCAATGTTGATCAAGGAGAGTCACAAGAACGAGCAGATTTGTTTGAGGACATTCTCGCAGATTGGTTTGAAGAGCAAGGTGTTAGATTGCGACGTCAACCTGAAATGGTCAAGGAACAAAAGCAAGATTTAGGTCGACCAGTTAGAACTCCGGATTTGCTATTTTTGGACCATGTGGAGATTAACGGTAAACCAGTTGCATGGATAGATGCAAAGCATTTCTATGGGGCAGATGTCGATTTCCAACGGAAAAAAATGGCCAAACAGATGGCGCGATATATCGAAGAGTGGGGAAGTGGAGCGGTTGTCTACCGCCATGGTTTTTCACAGAACCTCTTCATGCCAGGTTGCACGTTGTTGGATGCAAATGTATTGGATTTGAGCAAATTAGGTTCGGGCGAATAATCAATTGATTTGCGTCTCTAGAACTCCGAGACCCATTGCGCTTAGTGCGTTTGCGATGGCATCTAATTCCTCGCGTAATAGCGGTTCGGCCAATTTTCTTGGGAGTATTGAAATTGACACTCCGAGCATACATAATCGAACATTAACGCGTGCTTGAAGGTCAAGAAGGAGAATTTGTTTTTGCACTAGAGAGAGTAATTGTTTCCGCACATTCTCTTCAAGCAATCCAGATGCTTTGGCAAAATTTCGTGATTCAAGCATCAAGTCCGGCCATCGCTCGAAGGTCCAGTCCTTCAATCGTAAACGAGTGACTGAACGTTCTCCCGCCTTTGAAATTGAACGCTGCCAAACGCGGTCATCGATGTATTTTGAAGTGTGCCGACTTTCTTCAGGTTGCCAAGCGACAAGAATTGGTTGCTTCGTGAAAAAACTGACGGCTTTACCCCCTGAACCCGGCGCTCCTGGCTCGAGGCGTAATTCGACTCCTTTGGCAGAAATCCCAAGAACATCACCAAGGCCTGAACCGTGCATTCGTTCAATACGATGGGCGAGGCGTAAGTATTGTTCTTCTGTACCTTTCTTAGTAAGTGCTCGAAAGCCCCTTCCTACGGCGATTAACCCCGCAGCAGACATTCCAAATCCTTGACTGGTTGGTAATTCGAGTTTAACATGAATTCGATAAGAGTCTTCACGTTTGAGTAATCGGGCCTCTCTTAACTCTTCAACAAGGTCAAGATATATTTGGTCCGAGTCTAGTATTTCGTTTCCATCCATTCCAAACACTTCAATTTGGATTCCTCCATCTTCTGTCGGCCCTGCCGGTGTGTCTAATTGAGAACCAGATGATAGTTTTGCTATAATTTTTGGTTTGTTCGAGGAAAGGAATTCAACAGACGCTTCTACACCATTTGCAATGTTCAATCCAGCTCCGCGACTTCCTTGCGAACGCGCCAAATGTGCCTCTTTCCAAATTGAAAATAAGAGTGTAATATGGCCCCCGCATCGTTCAACTACCATGATGTTCAAGTGAACCATTGGCTGAAGAGTCATGAACTCTCGCCTAACCTCACTCTCCGGATTGCTTCTTTATTCGTATTTTATTAGACGCGATATGTATTTCTTCATCAAAAATTAGTTGTGCGTCCTCTTCGTTCAACGAAGCAAATTGCAAATCATCTTCAATGCAATAAAAGTGATGATTTAGATGTCTAATTTCCTCAGGAACAAGTTCATACAATTCCTTGTCCTCTCCAGGCAGATACATTCCCTCTGAATGATAGCCAATAATCCATTTGTGGTCATTATGGTCGTGGGCTAAAAACAAATCTATGATTGCGATTGATTTCGCTAACTGTATATCATTATGTAGGGCCAAGAGTAACGAGCACAATCGATCGCCAAGTGGCAATTCGGAGTTTCTGCCAATCGGATTGAGACAAAGAGAGCACCAAGCATCCATTCCGTCTTGTTCATCTGCTTGTTCGTCAGTTCCAAGGACCTGTTCGGGCATAAGTGAGACAAGACTCTTTTCTCCTCTTGTCACTGCACCGACAATTCGATACTTCCGAAGTGATTCTCCTTGTAGTTCGATATTAAAATTAACCACATCTACATCAATCTCGTCCTTATATCTACTTTCTATTGAGACCCATTCGTTTCCCGTGCAAATTTGATTCAACCATTGTATTGCTCTCTTTTCATGGGTAAAATGAGAAGCAATTGTTTCTAACGGCGTCATGCTAGGTTTCCTTACGACAGTTAATCAATATCCCTTACATTTTCAAGCGAAGGATTTTGAGTCAAGGCACCTTCAAACAAGTTATGTCCCTAAATATTGGAGATGCTGCTCCGGCTTTTGAACTACAAAATTCGAATGAAAAACATGGTTCACCGGTGATGAATGTTGAAACATCAAGTCGAGAAAACGGCCTCATTGTCGTCTTTGAGTGCAACCATTGCCCATATGTAATCGCCAGTATTTCACGCCTTGAAGCGATGGCAGCAAAAGCAAACGACCTCAACATTGGATTTATCGGCATCAATTCGAATGACCCGACTGTTTATCCAAACGATTCTTTTGAGCACATGCAGACACGGGCACAAGGTATGTCATACCCCTATCTCCACGATGTTTCTCAAGATGTTGCGCATGCATACGACGCAAAAAGGACACCAGAGTTCTTTCTCTTCAATAGTGAACTAAACTTGTTCTACAAAGGTCGGATGGACGATTCACCACGTGACCCTTCGAGTGTTCAAACACATGAATTAGATGATGCGATTCAATCCATGCTTGCAGGTACAACCCCTAAGATTTCCATCACCGAATCCATTGGTTGCTCTGTCAAATGGAAAATGTGAGGTGGGTAAATGTCTGGATGCCGTCGCCAATGTGATTGGGATAAAAACATGGTATGCAGAAGTTGCGGCATCGATTACGGTCTTGCTGAACAGAGTGTCAAGGATGAAGTCGTAAATCCTCCTCAAGAAGAAGAATAATCAATACTGTTCAAGAACTAACTCTGTGGTTGTTGAAGCGATTTCATTTGGTGCAGCAAGCCACATTTTATCGAGTAAAGTTCGCAAAGCCATGGTGTCATCAACGTGCACTAGGGCAACAAGGTCAGCACTTCCAGAGACTTCATAAATAATTTCAATTCCATCCCATCCGGTCACTTCAGAAGCAAAAGAACCGATTTCAGCACCAGGTGAGACTTTGATACGAACAAGGGCAGTCAATCCAACGCCTCCTTCTCGAACAGTGTAACCACGGATGGTTCCATCTTCTTCCATTTTACGAACGTGTGTTCGCACAGTTCGTTCTGAAGCACCGACTTCTTTGGCCAGTTCAACATAGGACATCCGTCCATTGGTTCGAAGTTGAGCAAGAATAGCGCGGTCGATTTCAGAAACACGAGACATGTTGGACCCTACGGTTTAGAGTATATCAATTCACCTTAATGCCTTTTTACGACCTTCACTCCAACTATGCTGCCGGAAAGTGGAATTATCGCCTTAATCCACTTATAATTACTTTCGAGAGGTATTTGTCCGTTTCCTTCAAAGGGCGCCATTGGTTGGGATGAAACGGGGAACTCAATGTCTGGTCACATCACCGGTCTCGATGCTCGAATGATTCTCGACAGTCGTGGAAATCCAACCGTTGAAGTTGATTGTTACGTTGATGGGACCTTGCTTGGTCGTGCAGCAGTGCCTTCAGGCGCTTCTACTGGCGCCTATGAATCGCTTGAAATGCGAGACGGAGATTCGACAAAGTACCTCGGAAAAGGTGTTTCTCAAGCTGTCAATAACGTCACTGAACGAATCGAAGAAATTCTTCTAGGTATGCCGGTTGATGAACAACGAATTCTCGATGAATTGATGATCGAGTTGGATGGAACTCCAAACAAAGCAGAACTCGGAGCAAACGCTATGCTTGGTGCTTCACTTTCATGCCTTCATGCTGGTGCTGCATTCCATGAATTGCCTCTATGGAAATACATTGGAGGTGTTGCTGGTGGATTGATGCCGGTTCCAATGCTTAACATTCTCAATGGTGGCGCTCACGCTGCAAGCAATGTCGATGTGCAAGAATTTATGGTTATGCCTCATGGATTTGATACCTTTGAAGAAGGACTTCGAGCAGGTGTAGAGACTTATCATGCACTCAAAAAAGAACTCAAAACCGATGGATTGCTCGGTGGTGTTGGCGATGAAGGAGGTTTTGCACCAAATTTGCCAGCCAATGAAGAAGGCCTAAAGTACATGGTTAGAGCGATTGAAAGTGCTGGGTACTCGGTTGAGGAAATGGGTATTGCTTTGGATGTAGCAGCTACAGAATTTCATAAAGAAGACGGTTATCATATGGACGGGAAAGTACTTTCCAATGATGAATTAGCAAATGTGTATTCAGGTTGGCTTGATAAATATCCAATTGTTTCTATTGAAGATGGATTTGGTGAAGACGATTGGCGAGGTTGGACCAACTTTACTAAGCGTGAAGGGCATAGAGTACAATCTGTAGGTGATGATTTATTTGTCACACAATCAGAACGTTTGGCCCAAGGAATTGAACTTGGCGCGGCAAACGCTATGTTGGTCAAATTGAACCAGGTTGGAACGGTTACAGAAACACTTGAATCAATGGACCTTGCAACATCACACGGTTACAACAATGTGATTTCTCATCGAAGTGGAGAGACCGAGGATGTAACCATTGCCGACCTAGCTGTAGGAACTCGTGCAGGTCAAATCAAGACCGGTGCACCTGCCCGTAGTGACCGAGTTGCAAAATACAATCAATTACTCCGAATTGCAGAAGATGTCGATGAATATCGTTCACCATTCTGAGTATGATATTACAGTTATTTCTAGTATGCGAAAGTACTTATTCTTCTGAGGTGGAATTGGTTGCCGCCTCATCGGGCATCTTTGTCCATACGATGATGGCAGCGATGGCTGCAACAGCAGCTGCAACGTAACACGAACCAACCATGCCGCTAACGAATGCTTCCTGAGCTGAAGCAATGAGTGCAGCACCTTCTGGCCCACCTGTTTCAGCACCAACCCGCATTGCTGCAGGAAATGATGAAGACAAAACGTCTTTTATGTGACTGAACGATTCTGGAATTACCAAAGACTTCTGATAGATTTGGTTAAGGACACTACCGCCAATAGCAATGCCTAGAGCGCCCCCTACTTCCCTGCTGGCATCGTTGGTTGCACTACCGACGCCGGCCTTGGATTCAGGAATAGCCTCCATAATGGCAGTTGTTGAAGGAGCCATGGTCAATCCCATACCCAAACCAAGTAACACGAATGTAAGTGCGATTTGAACATAGGCAGTCTCTGTGGTGACCAAAGTGAACAGCAGAAGCCCTGCAGCAACCAAAGACAGTCCGAGAGTGACAACTTTTTTGCGACCCAACTTTCCAACCAAACGGTCGCTATTTGCAGCCGCAGGCATCAAGCCGAGTGGCAGAGGGAAGAACCGAATTGCCGCCTCTAGAGGTGAGAGCCCTCGAACTAATTGGAAATGCAACATTTGCATGAACATGAATGAGAACATAACAAACATGGCCAAAGCAATCGCCATTAAACCAATAGTGAATTGCCGTTGAGAAAAGAATTCCAAAGGCAATAATGGATGTTCTGAACGTAGTTGTGAGCGGACAAACATTGCTCCCGAGAGGAGGAATGCCACGAAAGCAACGATAACATTTTGGTCATCCCATCCAAGGCTTGGTCCTTCGATAATACCATACAAAAGAGAGCCAAGAGCGACTACAGAAAGTGCCGACCCGACCAAATCAAGTGGTTTTCCAGTGGAATCTTTTGAGCGAGGAATGATTAGTGCTCCAGCGACGAGGGCGATGATGATGACGGGGACATTGATCAAGAACACCATTTGCCAATCGAAATTTTCAACCGCCCAGCCTCCAACAAGCAAACCAATAGGTGCTCCAATTCCAGCCATTGCAGCCCAAATTCCGATGGCTTTACCACGTTCTTCGGGAGGAAAGACCACGAGAACTACTGAAAGTGTCGAAGGCATGACAAGTGCAGCCCCAAGCCCCATTGCCGCTCTAGCAAATATCACTTGATTCGAAGTTTCAGCATACAATGCAGTCCATGCCGATGCACTAGCAACTATGATGAGGCCGATTTGTAATGCACCCTTCCGTCCGAACCGGTCTCCAAGGGCACCCATTAACAGCAAGGTGCCTCCAAACACAAGCGCATAGGAGTCCATAATCCATTGCAATTCACTGTTACCAGCCTTGAGGTCCTTTGATAATTCAGGTAAAGCAACATTCAGTGTCACATTATTGAGCATGACAATTATCAAACTCAAACTCATTACACCAAGAATAAGCCATCTGTTATCTGGATATTCAGACTCGTTTTCCATGAAGTGTGCTCACATGGTTCAGCCTATAAGCCACCATTACGACTTGTACTACTAACAGTTCTATTGAACCACTAGTGGTCAAGGGTCATTCAAAGCAGTGCTTGTGTCTATGCCTAAAGCAAAGACACAGCAACCTCGAATTTCGCTAATTCGGGATTGATTAAATCAATCGATGTTCTGAATCTCAGTCTTTTCGACGGGCCAGAATCAGAGCAGCACCAAGCATTGCGGTGATGGAAATCATACTGGTGAAGCCAGGTAAGGCACCAACGTCAGTTTCTTCGATTGCATCAGTCAAACTCTCCACAGCCGTGAAGTGAGTGTTGAAGGTTCCACTGAAAGTAGTGGAACTCCATGTCAGAGTGACATCTACAGATTCATTAACATCTGCATCGGTAATTTCGAACACTCCTTCGGAATATATTACTCCATTCTGAGCAGTTCCATTCCATGTTTCATCTCCATTGGTTCCCGAGACAACTATTGCATCACCTTCTGCATCGTTGCAGACCATGATTACAGAGTATTCACCAACTGGCAAGGCCAGTGAGAATTCTCCATCAGCCGGCATCTCTACAGAGACAGCAGACTGAATTTCAACAGACCATGTGCTATCGGCTGTTAGAGCCACTCCACCAATATTGTAGTAGATTTCACATGTTGGGGCGGTATCGACAACTGGAACTGGATACTCGCATTGTCCATCATCGACAGTAGCATTTGCATTATAATTAGTCGCCGTGGAGTTGGTACATCCTTCGACAACTGGTGGTTCTGGATACTCGCATGTATCATCATCAACAGTAGCATCTGCATTATAATTTGTTGCCGTTGAGTTCATACATCCCTCTACATCTACAGGTTCAGGTGTTGTGAAGACAATTACAACTTCTGAAGGCTGTGAATTGCAGTGTCCATCATCGTCGGCGTCAAAATTTTCTACTATCCAACCAGAACCATCTGCATACATTGCAGCTATCCAATCGGTTGCAGGTAAGAATGAGACATTGCTAACACTCCAAGGAGAAGTTGCGGTGATCATTAATCCACCCATGCATTCGTCGTTTCCTCCATCCCAATCAGCACCGGCATCATACCCGAATGTATGCGAGAACAGGGTATCATTACTGTATAGAGTGATGACTTGAGTTGTTGACGAAATAGTAACTATTCCTGCATCTACAGAGAGAATACTCATGGAATCATCACCCATTTCAGGTTGAGTTGTCATAACTGTTCCATCGAAGCTGAATAGGCCGTCATCGCCATCATCATCAGCACAGGGTACTTCGGTTCCATTCTCAGCATAGCATACCTCCTCTTCATTCATTTGATCTTGTGCTGATGTGAGTTCTTCGCTACTTAAATTGCCATCACCGTCAGTATCCCAGTATGAGGACATGTTTGCACTATCATCTGAATCGAAAACACATGTACTGGAAAAAGACAATTCTGCTGTATGGTCGCCCATCTGGTTGAAATTGATATTCATGAGAGATTCACAAATCGGATATTCGCCACCATTGCCACCTTCATCTTCGCCATCAGAGCAATCCTCATTGCCGTCATTGACTTGATGAACCCAAATCATGGTTCCATCATGACAATCGAACCAATTAATCTCGTTTCCATCAGCATCATATTGTTGCTCATCACTGCCATCATCGCAGTCTTCATAGCCATCATTGACCCAGTTGAATGGAATTTCTTCTCCATCGCCACAAACGAAAGTAGGGCCATCATTGCCATCATCCATGTCATCCATGAGGTTTGAGAATGTTTCTAATTCATCAATGTCCAATAATCCATCTCCATCAGAATCAGATTCAGTGAATGCATCGCTAATCATATCTTCTTCTTCTTGTGAGATGTTTTCTCCGCTTTCGTCGTTTTCCATTTCGTTGATGAAATCAATGATTTCATCTAGGCTGAGGTAACCATCACCATCAGCATCAATCATTTCCATGATATCTTCGAGAGACATTTCATCTCCAAGTTCATCTTCGCCATCAGGGCAATCATCATTGCCGTCATTGACTTGATGAACCCAAATCATGGTTCCATCATGACAATCGAACCAATTAATCTCGTTTCCATCAGCATCATACTGTTGTTCATCACTGCCATCATCGCAGTCTTCATCGCCATCATTGACATAGCTGAATGGAATTTCATCTCCATCGCCACAAACGAAGGTATATTCACCATACTCAATCAGTGTAAAACTAACATCGCCAGTGGTTGTGCCATTGGTCAAGTTGACAGTAGGGGGATTTTCATGAACATCGCCATATTGGCCGCCTGCAGAGCGTGCGTCGCCCATATCATCGATACAGTCTAATCCAGCGGTAACTACCCACTCGCCTTCTGGAGCATTTTCGGTATAATATGAATCAGCACCTGTGATTCCTATTCCCCACGAAGTGTAATTATGGGGGTCATATTCTCCTGATGCAACGAAATCATCCCAATCAAGAGGTGCAACTAGTGCAAGACCGCCGCTACAATTCCATGAAGCATCCCACATATCATCTTGCCAAGTTAATACTCCGCCGAGTATGGCAGTTCCATTTGCTACACCTTCATGGCTAAATTCAATTATGCCATCTGGTTGTAATTCATTTGTCTCGTTAAAAAGCGTCGAGGTTGCCATAAAAATCAATGTTAGAGCAACGATTGTCGTGGTAATTTTTCTAGTTTTCACTGTTTCACCTATGCTACCGACTATTAAGTTCATTCAAAAGCATTCCGCATGATGAACAAATTCATTTCACAATTCAAATAATTGGCGAAGATGCGGAATCTCCTTCAATAAGCACACATTACACCGCATGAGCAGAATGAAAGACATGCCCCCTAAGAGCCGCGACCTCGACCATTTAATGGAGCAAAATTCCACCGAATTGGATTTTCTTTCTGCTTATGGGGGTTCTTCTTCGGACGGTGATGGCTCTGCAATTTTCGCAGCACTCCGACGCTTTCTCAAAGCAGGGGGAGTTTCGTTCACCCTCAACAAAAAAGAAACAACCCTAAAATTTGCTTTTGGCAAAGCGTCGATAGAAGATAATGGTTGCCTTATTTCCTTCAAAGGCAAAACCCTACCCTTGGTTGGCAGTGATGTTCAACAAGCAGGTTTTGCCCAAGGTACTTTAACCAAACAACGCACATCATGTAAAGTGACTATGGTTGAATGGGGTCTTGAACAACGTCGCTTTATCGAGCGACTGGTTGAGTATCTCAATCACGACGAGTAAATGCGACTGCCATAGCAACACTAGTAACTCCAATTGCAAGACCAAAGCCAGGAGTATTTTCTCCTACTTGGCATTCCTCTCCATCAAAGTCTGCACCGCCCCAACCAGAATCTTGCTGGAAGTAGCATGAAGACCAAGTTTTGTACCAGTCGCCATTAGGATAATTGGTGTAGTTATCGTCACTGTAAATTGCTTTGACTCTCCAATTAACATAGGTATGGTCGGAGGGTGGAGTTACCGAAACCGAGTGATTTTTGCCATCAACAGTAGCATCCATCGGCACTGGAGGATCGCACACACCGTCGTTGGTACACACTTGTGTTGTGATCTCAAACGTGGTTCCGTTATCATGTGCATCATCATTCATGACGATACTCAGTGACCAAGTTGCTCCATCGACAGAAGGAGAAGTTCGTTCCAAAATAGAGAATGGGACATCGTTAGCTGTTGGATTTACATCTTCACCAGCCACGGTATTACCGGCCAAAGAATTTGGAATCAAAAGTAGAGTTATTATCAATACAACCAATAAATTACGAGACTGCATACCATTCCCACTAGCAAATTGTATTTAGATGTAAGGTGAATTATCCCAGAATCATAGTTCCATTTCCCAAAGTTCATCACCGACCCAGTGAATAGTTTTGATGCCTTTTCCTTTGTTCGAGGCAGTCATCTCTTCTGCACTCATGGTAGCCCAACCGATAGCAAGTGGACGTTTATGAGTCATATCACGAATCCATACTAAGTCATCAACCTCAATACTTGCATCAGCAGCATGAACACCAGCGACCATACAATCTGCACCTTTCATTAAGAAAGGAATTGCACCATGGTCAACTTCGACCCACTTTGCAGCATCACCATGTTCAAGAAAACCGCGCAAGGAAAGAAAGGCAAAACGTTCATCCTCCTCGTCTTGAATTTCAATGACTTTTGCAATTTTATCAACTAATACCATTGTCCAAGTGCCGTATTCAGCCATTTCAAGAAATGCCCCATCAACTTCAAGGTCGATGTCAAGTGCTTGTTCTAAGGCATTCAATAATGGAGCGATTTTTTTCCGACGAACAGGGCGACGCTTTTTCAAACTCCAATCGCGGCTCATGAAGCGCACAGGTGAACCCACTTTTTGACCATTGGCGTAACCCAGTGCTTGATGAAGGAGAAACACTTGGTCCGGATATGGCCCTCTGGTGTACCATCCGAACCTTTGCCAAACATGCGGCTGAATTGGGTAATGAACAACCTGCAAAGCCGGTATTTTTTGTCAAACCAAATAATTGCTTGCTCCGCAGTGGCCCTATTCCAGTCTCGACCCACATCGGTGAAGTACATCATGAAGTTGAGTGTGTAATTCGATTAAACCAATTTGCTCAACCCGAAGCAATTGCAGTAGGGCTTGACCTTACTGACCGTTTGACACAGGGTGAATTACGTTCAGAACAGTTGCCTTGGACTAAAGGAAAATGTTTCCGTGGAAGTGCCTATGTTGGCGGTTTTACAGAGTGGAACCATTCACTAGACTCCTTGATTGATGAGGCTCATGGCCTCAAATTGAATCTTTGGGTCAATGGAAGATTAGTACAATCCGCTCCATTGAGCGAGATGACCATCACACCTACTGCACAAATTGAAGATTTGCTGACTTGGGCTCCTATTTCAGCAGGTGATTATTTGTTTACAGGAACTCCTGCAGGAGTTGGCCAATTGTATCCAAAAGACCTGTTATGCGCAACACTAGAAGCAAATGATGGAGAGATTCTTTCGTCGATTGAAACAAATTGTTGTTAGGGTCGCTTTCTTATATGCCCTGTTGGTGGCTTTGCTCTGCAAGGTGGCATCAATATGGCTCAATGGCATGGTATCTCTCGACGAAAACCCAGTGGCGGACGCAAAGTGCAGGCTCGCAGCAAGCGTTCTACTGAAATCTCAACCGAGAAGCAATTGGCTCTCGTCGGCGAACCAAAGCGCAAAATCTACCGCCGAACCGGTGGTAACACCTTGGTTCGGGTTATGTCCGAAAACCGAGTCTCAATCAACAATTCAAAGAAGGGAACGACTACTATCGGAACCATCCACAATGTTATCGAAAACGAATCTGACCCTAACTATGTTCGACGTAACATTTTGGTCAAAGGCGCAGTCATCGAAACCGACCAAGGGCGTGTTCGAATTACTTCTCGTCCTGGAAAAGACGGTGTTATCAACGGCGTTCTTCTTGACTGAAATCGTTCCGCAGGGTTCAAGTCACTCCCGTCCTTCGGAGCAAATGGTGAATTGAAATGGAACACAATCCTGACCGAATCTGTGTTTGGCCCGGATATTTCAATACCCGTACTTCTCGTCGAAGTGGTCGAAGAGTTCCAAAAGATTCCTCTGTCATCAAACCAGACCTTGAAGGCTTATTTCTTGCAGCTCGAAAACTTGGTTTGAAGAAAATTAAGCGTGAAGACAGCGTCTCGCATCCAGCACGCCCTCACCTCAAAGAAGGTCGAATGTGGGTGTCCCGGGTGGGTTCAAAACAATCAGTTGGTGCCAATTCAAAGGAAGAACTCCTTCAACTCATTGGCGCCCAATGGCGCCAAATGCAACGAGACCAAAAAGATGCATCTGCTGAACGAATCGCCAAAGGCCCTCAAACAGGAGACCGTAGAGCTCGCTCTCAAAGGAAGAGCCGTTCGAGCAACTCTTCGACAGAACAACGTTCAAGTTTCAAGAAGCGCTCGAGTTTCAAGAAGCGCTGAATCATAGAGGAACTTCGTGTAACCATCCGAAGATATCTTCTTCAGTTTCGTTTTGAATGCCGACAAGGTGATTGTACAATTTCTCGGTAACTGGGCCGGGTTTTTGATTGCCGTAGGTTGCTTTTACCTCACCCTTAGTAATCGAACCAATTGGAGAAATAACTGCTGCAGTTCCGCAGCAAAACGCCTCATCAGCGGCCATTGCAAAATCTGCAGAGACTTTTGTTTCTATGACTTCGTAACCATTGTGAAACGCCAATTGGATGATTGATTGCCGAGTAATTCCAGGAAGAATTGTTCCAGTGAGTTCAGGAGTGTATAGCACGTTATCTTTGACGCAAAAGAAGTTCGCTGCTCCGACTTCTTCAACATAGGTGTGAGTTTCAGCGTCAAGATAGATGACTTCAGCAAAACCAGCAGCTTTCGCTTTCTTGCTCGGCATCATCCCAGGCGCATAGTTTCCAATCGCTTTGACTCCACCAGAGCCACCGGGGGCTGCACGATGGTATTCTTCTGAAATAAGTAGATCAATGGCAGAAACGCCACCTTTGAAATAAGGGCCAACTGGTGTGACATAAACCAAAAATGTGTATTCCGGTGCAGGAGCAACTCCCAATATGGCGCCCGAGCCCATGAGTAATGGCCGCACATACATAGCGCCTTTTCCAGTTGGTGGAACCCATCGGAGATTGGCTTGAACACATTGTTCAACAGCATCGATAAAAATAGATTCAGGAACAGGCGGCATCTTCAATCGGTCAGCACCACGTTGCATCCGGCGAGCATTTTCTTCAGGACGGAAAAACACGACACGGTCTTTTGAGGTACGAAACGCTTTCATTCCTTCAAACAAGCCTTGACCATAGTTGAGGACGCCAGCAGCAGGAGACATTTCCATTGGACCATAAGGTCGTAAATCACCTGGCATCCATGGGGCGGATGATGTTGTTTTGGTGAGATACATTGTATCTGTTGGAGTCATCGAAAAGGTGAGTCCGTCCCAATCAATTTCTTTTGACATCATGAGCACCTTGCCTTAGCATTTTATCCAAGGGGATTCGGCTTTCAATCATTCCTCTCACAAAACATGGAAGAGAAGTGAGTTTTTGGAGTGTTGCCATTTGTTTTCATCACATGCAACCGAAGGCAAGACCCTTAGAGTGGGTCATCGTCCTTCCTCTTGAGGTGAAATGATGACGTTCGAAGCAGACATTGGCGTTATCAGTGGCCGTTATCATTCGGTCGAGGCCAACAAGGAGAAAGGTTCCTCGGAGCACACGGTCTTGGAGATATTCGGCCGTAGTAAAAACGGCGAATCGGTCTGTCTTTTGGTCTCAGGGCTCCAACCTTCATTCGAGATCACTCCGCTGAGTGCTTGGCGCGAAGATATGGATATCAGTGATTTCATCCAAGACCGTATCAAAATCGTCGAGAACATGAACGATGTTGTCGAAGTTACCGGACCGGTAATGAAACTAACCGACCTTGGACAAAGGCCAGTCTGGTCAGTCACTGCACGGCAACCTTTTTTGGTTCCAAATCTGCGTAAAACATTGGCTAAACAGTCATGGCAAATCTATTCAGGTGACATTCCATTTCTTAATCGATTATTCCTTGATTATGATTTAGGAATGCACATTTCTGTTCAAGGAACTGTGGTCGACCGTCGAAATGAGTCTAATGAAAACCTCGAACGAACACATGCAGTTATCCGTGCAGGAGGCTCAGGGCGCTATTCTGTCGATGTAACGGTTGCCTGCGATGTTTCTCAACTCAAAGAGTGTCAACCGTTTCAAGTGCCTTTCAAAATATTCTCTTTTGATTTGGAAACCAGTATTGAGCATGAAACAATTCTGTGTGCCGCCGCTTGGGTTGAAGATATGGGTACAGGGACACGCCAAGAATATTCTTTCAAAGGTGAGGAAGCCAGTATTATGGAAAATTTGACGCTGGTCGTACGAAGTATGGACCCCGATATCATCACCGGTTACAACATTGATAATTTTGATTTACCACGATTAAATGACCGAATGCAAGTTCAAGCGAAGTCCAAAGAATGGAGGAAACGCGCGCAATTGTTTGGCTGGGGCCGAGTTGAACAAAGTGAATCGGAATCTAAACGTAACCGACATGGTCTTTTCCCGCGTCGACAATCAACACGTGCTTGGAATCTTGCTGGCCGCAGCGTTGTCGATGCTTGGTGGCAAGCGAGAATGGCTTTACGCCCACAACGCGAAACACTTTCTTTCATCAGCAACCTGCTGTTTCCAGATGATGCCGAGAAACACAAAATGGATGTTGATGCTTCGAAAATGGACATGGAATGGGCCAATCGACCTGAAGAAGTCATGGAATATTGCATTAGAGATGCAGCTTTACCCCTTGATATTTTGAATGCATTACAAGTAATTCGCCGTAAAGAAGCGGTTGCCGCAGTTGCGAAAGTCACCTTCGACACTGCCGCGATTGGAAGTACAAGTCAATTGGTTGATTCCCTAGTCATCCGTCTTGCAGATACAGAAAATGTAGCAGTACCATTAACCGGTTCTGCTGAAGCCAAAGAAGGACAAATTACAGGAGGCTACGTCCACGAAGTAGATGCAGGTCTTCATCCATGGATAGCAGTACTTGATTTCAAGAGCATGTATCCTTCGATAATGATTGGTCAAAACATCTGCTATACCACACGAATAGACCCCGCACAACCTGACCAGCCGAAGGATGGCGAACCGGTTCATACCGCACCTACCGGTGCACGATTCCGCCACCAATCGGTTCGAAAAGGCCTTGTCCCCCGCCTTCTTGAAAATTTGATGGAACAGCGAGATGTACACAAAGCCGCTCTCAATGACGCAAAAAAAGCAGGCGATAGCACTAAACAATCGTTCCATGATTCAATGCAATACGCTGTAAAGATTCTCATGAACACCTTCTATGGTGTATTTGCGAGTGGATTTTACCGTTTCACCCATCGAGACTTAGGTTCTTCAATTACCGCTTGGGCTCGTCATAACATCAAGGCCATCATTGCACAATTGGAGGTGGAAGGCCATGGAGTTGTGTATTCCGATACTGATTCTATCTTTGTACGCTCACCTGTTGATGCCCAGGCACCTTCTTCACTGAGAGAAGATGAAATTCTTGCCGCTAAAAATGGAGAACAAGAAGCGGTTAAAAAAATTGAAAAATGGGAAGCAGCCAAACAATCGATGATAGATTTCGGTCTTGAAATAGCGCAACGTTACAGCCGTGATTCTGCAGTTCTCGAATTTGAAAAAGGTCTTTCTGTATTTTTCAGCCATGGTGCAAAAAAGCGTTATGTCGGCCAAGTTGTTTGGCCAGCAGAGGAAATGTTGATTCGCGGCTATGAAACGCAACGAACCGATTCTTTCAACTATCTTACCACCACAATGAAGCGTATGTTTAGCCATGCTTTGGCAGATGAAGGTGATGAATTGATCAAATACGCCCTTGAACGCGTACAAGCACTCAAGAATTCCCAAGTGAATGCAACATCACTCATCCTTGCCAAATCTTGCAAAGGACGAGTCACTTCGAATGGCAGTATTGATTTCACCAAAGATTATGCGAATCCCGACAGTATGGCTCAAGTTAGAGTCGCCAAAGCAAGAATCGAATTAGGGCTCGGTTTCACATCAGGCATGAAAGTCTCGTACATCGTAACCGATGCTTCACAACGCCCGATGCGTGTTGAACCTTGGTTGGAAAATGAGGAAAATGGTGGCATCTCGGCTTATGATGGTCAATTTTATGCTGAACGTTTGGCAGCAGCATTAGGGCGAATTACCGAGGCTTTTGGATGGACGGCCAAAGATTTGGTCACCGGAAATAAGCAAACATCACTGTTTTCCTTCTAAAATGACTTGTAAGAAGGAAGGCCTTTTGGTGAAGGCACCCATAAGAGAGGTCATGAAGTCGGCTTCTATGCCCATTCTCCTCGCGCTCTTGATGGTAGTTTCCAGTCTTGCTGGTTGTGTTTTTGAAGACGATGGAAGCGGTTCTGATGACGAGGTACTCGCTGTTTTCAATTATTCTCCATCATCAAATATTCGAACAGGTGATGTGATTACCTTTGATGCCTCGAGTTCAACACCTAGCAATGGCTTAACCTACCGGTGGGATTTTGATGAAGATGGAGCAATCGACGAAACAGGACGCTCGACTACATGGCATTACGATTCATCCGGTACAAAAATCATCGAATTGACAGTATCTGATGGTTCCAAATCAAACACACTCACTAAGGAATTAACTATTGCAGAGGCAACAGCCATACCGCCAACAGCAGATATCGCCCAATATGCTGATTCTGAAGACTGTTCGGACGAGGATATCGATGAAAACACGAACATCGTTCTATGGATTTGTGAAATGGACAAATCCATGACTGACCGTGATATTTCTGCAACAACCACCGTTACGCTCGATGCATCATCCTCTGAACCAGGAGATTCAAGCCAATATATTACTGAATGGAATTGGGACCTTGACCCATCTACAGACAAAGATAATGATGGAGATTCTGAAAACGATGTTGATTTTTCTGGTGAAACTATCGATTGGTCAAATGTTGAACCTGGTGAATACGAAGTGAACCTCAATATTCTCAACAGTGTAGGTATGACTGATTCAGACTCCATCAAAGTGTATGTCAGCTATGCCGGTCAATGGTCTGATTTTGAGATTGGTGGCAACACCTCTGGAAATGCTCAAACACTCGATTTCGACATGAATATCGTCTATGATAAAGATAAAGGCAACACCATTCGCAAAGCTGTTGGTGAACTCACCTATCCGCAGCAAGATGGTGATTGCAAACCAGTCTTCGTTGGAGCGACCAATTGCCGTGCAAAACTCGATATTTACGCCTTCAATGAAGAGGATGAAGAAGCGAAGAACACATCAGACACAGGTCTTGACCAGCGTGCCGACGGAGATGATTGCGATGAAGAAAACAACGATTGTATCCACCTCACACTCAGTTCTTACATGTTCACCGATACTGAATCAACCTATGGCGATGGCGATTGGGTTCTTCAAATCCGTAATAACGAAACGAATGATTTTCGAGTTGAATCGTTTATTATTCGTTTACATTACAAGTGAGAAGTTTCACATTCTACAGTTGAGGGATTATCATGCGCAGAACTAGAATCGTAGCAACCATTGGTCCGGCTTGCGATGATGAAGAAACGTTGCTTTCATTGCTTCAAGCAGGCGTCAATGTGTGCCGACTCAATTACTCTCACGGCATCCCTGAAGAGAAGACACCGCTGTACCAACGTATTCGTTCATTGGAAGAAAAACTTGGCCATCCCACTTGTATCCTCGCAGACTTACCGGGCCCGAAACTTCGCCTAGGCCGATTTCCTGGCGTTGTTGTTCTTGAGCGAGGTTCTTCTATCAAACTCCACTGTGGACTAAAATCAATGGAAGAAGCAGATGCAAGTAATATTCCTGTTGAATACGCAGGGCTCTCTGCTGAATTGAATGATGGTGACCCCGTGCTCATTGCTGATGGATTAATTCGATTGAAGGTTATTCACTCACCACGGGAAACCAGTGGCATTGTAGATTGTATCATCGAAGACGGAGGCGTTTTGAGTGAACGAAAAGGCGTCAATGTTCCTGGAACAATGGTTGACCTCCCCGCAATCGGCCCGAATGATGAGGCTGCATTAGCCCATGCTCTCAAAACTGGTGCAGATTATATTGCAGTGAGTTATGTTCGAACGGCAAAAGACCTCGAACCGGCCCAAAAAGCAGTTCGAGATGCTGGATTACATGTTCCTTTGATTGCTAAAATAGAACACCCTGTGGCCTTGGAACACCTTGAAGAGATTCTTGATTCTGCAGATGCTGTTATGGTTGCTCGTGGAGACCTCGGTGTGGAAATACCACTCGAAGATGTTCCTGAAGCCCAACAACGTATCATTGATGGTGCTCTCACTAGAGGAAAAATTGTCATTGTCGCTACTCAAATGCTTGAATCGATGACATTGCAACCGCGTCCGACACGAGCCGAAGTCAGTGATGTATCTGGTGCAATTCGTCATGGTGCCACCGGAGTCATGCTTTCTGGAGAAACTGCGTTAGGCAAATTTCCACTTGCTGCCGTTGAAACGATGGCTAAAATAGCCGTTGCGAGTGAAAAGGGTTTGAATTCTTCAGAACAACGACCGAGTGGTTTGGCACGTTTCGTTTCTACTCGTTCGGTGGCTCATGCTGGTGTTGAGTTAGCAAAAATTTCGAAAGCGAAACGTATTGTGGTTGCCACGCAACATGGAAATGCAGCACGCTTGGTTGCTGGTTATTGCCCTGGGATACCGGTTACAGCAGTAAGCAATCGTATACGTGCCATGCGCCGTTTACAATTAATTCCGGGTGTTGAAGGTTTGATGGTCGAAGAATATGATCGAGGTTCACAGACAATGCAAGCCTCACTTCACGCTTTATTGGGGGCCGGGACTATCGGTATTGGAGACCGAATTGTCGCTATATCGGGGAGTCCCAAAGCAATATCCGGTGCAACCAGCACCATTCGTCTCTACAAAATCGCAGAGGATGGCTCGATTCACGGTGCAGAATGAAACATCAGCAAAAACTTTCTAAATTTCTGTAATTCCGGAGACAAAACAGGTAATAGAGCCGCTTTTTTTCTGAATTGCTTATGGGTTGGCGCGTCGCGCTTTCTAAATAGGGGTGGTTGTTCGGAGGGTTCGCTAAGGAGTAATTACCATGGGAAGTCAATGGGAAGATAAGAGCAAGCCTCACCTAAACATCGTGTTCATCGGTCACGTCGATCACGGAAAGTCAACAACTGTCGGACGTCTACTACTAGATTCTGGTCACATCGAAGGACACGTTATTGAAAAGAACGAAAAACTCGCTGCTGAATCCGGTAAAGCCGGTTTCGGACTTGCTTACGTCATGGACGGACTCAAGGAAGAGCGCGAACGTGGTATTACCATCGACGTTGCTCACAAAGAATTCTTCACTCCAAACTACTACTGGACTGTTATTGACGCTCCAGGTCACCGAGATTTCGTTAAGAACATGATTACTGGTGCTTCACAAGCTGATGCAGCAGTTCTTCTCTGTGCTGCTAACGATGGTGTCAACGCCCAAACCAAGGAACACGCTTTCCTTGCCAAGGTGCTTGGTGTTAAGCAAATCATCGTTCACGTCAACAAAATGGATATTTCCGGTGTTGACTGGTCCGAAGACAAGTACAATACTGCCTGCACTGAAGTGAGTAACCTTCTCAAGATGGCTGGATTCAAACCGGATGACATCCCTATGATTCCTGCTTCTTCTTTGAACGGCGACAACGTTTACAACAAATCAGAAAATTGCTCGTGGTATAAGGGTCCTACACTCTTCGAAGCTATCGACAAACTCACCATGCCAGATAAGCCAATCAACAAGCCTCTTCGTTTGCCAATTCAGGATGTCTACAAGATCTCCGGTATCGGAACAGTGCCTGTCGGTAAAATTGAAACAGGAACTTTGAATGTTGGAAAGACTGTTGTCTTCAATCCTTCACAAAAGTCTGCTGAAGTCAAGTCGATTGAAATGCACCACACTATGGTTCCTAAGGCGGAACCTGGTGACAACGTTGGTTTCAACGTTCGTGGTCTTGCTCAAGTCGACATCCGCCGTGGTGACGTTGCTGGATATTCTGACAATGAACCTATGTTCGTTCGTCACGACGAAACCTTTGTTGGACAAATCCAACTAATGGACATTCCAAAGGCTGTTTCCGTAGGATACACTCCAGTATTCCACGCACACACCGCTCAAGTTGCAGTTCGATTCCTCGAACTTCTTGAGAAGACTAACAAATCTGGTAAGGAAGCTAACCCGTCTTTCCTCAAGACTGGCGACGCATGTCTCATCCGTTTCCAACCAAACAAGCCAATGGCAATTGAGCAAATGGACACGTTCCCTGAACTCTCTCGCTTCGCTATCCGTGACATGGGTAAGACCGTCGCAGCTGGCGTTTGTTTGAAGATTGATAAGAAGTGATTTCACCTCAATAAAATCTGAAGGAATCGGAAGGAATCACTATGGCAGCAGTAACGATTATCAAACTCACGGGACAAAATCACCGTGACATTGACACCGTTGCAAGCCAAATCAAAACCATATGTGATACCGGTGGTATCTCACTTCGTGGACCAATCCCATTGCCGACACGACACCTTGTTGTTCCAGTCCGCAAAGCACCTGATGGTGAGGGTGTTGAAACTTACGATCACTGGGAACTTCGTGTTCACAAGCGTTTGCTTGAAATGGATATTACCTCCGGAAAGGGCGAATCCGCTCTCCGTCAAGTGACCCGTATTCAAATTCCAGATACAGTGAGCATTGAACTTTCAATGCGCTCAGTCAACTGATTCGACGAACGAATTCATTGTCTAACAACTGTTTGCCGTAAGGCTATTCAAAGTGATGCAGCTTCTGCAACACCTGAATCAATTAGCCAACTTGCAGTTTCAGAATCAACAAAATGAATATCGCCTTCTTCAAGGGTAAGTTCTTCTCCGTTTTTGGTAGCAATAGGTTCTGGACTTGCCATCAATACACGAATACGTACGAGTTCAGGTTCTTCAGGGACTTCTTCTATCGGCGCTTCAACAGCAGATTCTTGTTCCATTTCAAACATTTCAATAGAAGATGATGCTTTCTTCGAAGGAGCCAATTCAAGCGCTGCAGCATGCTTTTCATTCACATCTCCAGTGGCAACATTCTTTGGTACCTTAACTTCTATTGGAGCACTATCAACTAAATCAGCGTGGATATATTCGTCTAAGTCTGGCCATTCTTCATCAATGAAACGTTCTTCTTCGTCACCTGCTGATTCAAAAGCTTCAGCCGGAGGTTCTCGGTCTTCAAATGCCAAATCTGGTGGAGCAGAACCTGTAAGGTTTGAATCCACAAATGAATCAAGTTGAACCGTACCCGGTGCATAACGAGTTTGCCCTTGAGCGGTTTCACCTGCTATTCCATTTTGCATCGAATTCCATTCGACTTCCATTTTGAAGCGGTCAATTTGAACTTGCATCATGTGATAAATCGCTTTTTCAGCAGGGTCATGGCGTTGCCAATCAAGTGCTGGCAAATCTTGAGTAACGCCGGGCGGGGTTGTAGTGCGTAGAGATTGTGATGATACGTGTTGCATCATTGCCACCAAACGTTTTCGAGCGAGTTCCGAAGCAATAAGACGAATGTTTGCTTGACGCTTTTGCAAATTTTGTAGACGCATACCCGTCATACCTTTCATCATCATGCCTTGAATTTCAGAATCTAAACTTCTCAAGAGTTGATGAACCATGCTCCAAAAATTTTGACGCGGAAGTGGGATGGGGACATGACGATTAATTTGCAAGCGATGCGTCGCAAATAATTGCTCTTCAACCTCGCGCGACTGAGCACTATCAAGGTCGGTAAGGTTCGACATCGTTCACTCCTATGGCCGACATACTTTGAACCCTTCACAGGTGTTTTGTCAAACATTAAACGCGCGTATTGATAATTGATGGCCCACCTCGCATAGCGAGGTGTTTCCCCAGTGCTGAAAAATCAACGCTCAACACGTGATGTCCAAAGGTCGTCATGTACTGCATTTGTGTTGGTTTTTTTGATGCTTGGTGTACCGTTGAGTGCTGGTAATGATGCTACATTTGCCGCCTCATTACTTCCTGAACCCGAACAAGATACAACCGGTGAATTATTTTTCCATCCTGGCGAGAACCAATCAAGCGTCAATACCAGTTTGTCATCAACCATTTCCGTCCCCGCTAATCAAACATTTTTGAGCGGAACTCTAGATGTTGAACCACTATGGAATACTTCCTCAAGTAATGGTACCCAGTTTGGAGTTGGAGCATCAAATCAATGGAATGGAACTCATCAACTCACCAATGGAATTGGCCATGGTGGAAAATTGACTTTAGCCACGAATTCATCACTTGGTTCAATTACCAATTTTGAATCTTCAGTAGTCGTTGCACCCGGATGGATGGGGACTGGAGCCGACCATGAGGCATGGTCTATTCAACGCCCAAGCATCGTTCCTTTTACTACGAATTCTGGGATGCTTGTCCCATCCAATGGTTCGAATTCAATTGGCTTTTTAGCAACGCAGGCACGCGGTGATCTCGGACCGGATATGGAGGGTTGTCTTCGCTCACCTACTATTGAAACGCCAACATTTGTCAAGAACTATACTTTGACCTTTGAGCATTGGGCAGCCCTCTTGACTGATGATGCAGCATGGATTGAGATAAGACATACCAATGGAACATGGGGTTTACTTTCACCATTGGATGGTTATCCTTCGACTGCTCAGTTGAATCATTCTCCATCGACTGTATGGAATGGAGAAGACAGTAATTGGGTGACTTCACAATTTCAACTCGACCCCTATGTCACGGATATGCAAGCCACAGTGCAATTCCGACTTTGTTTCCAAACTAGTTCAAGTCTCGGAGCACGAGGTGGATGGTTTGTTGATAATTTTGAAGTACACAACCAAGGCGATGATTCCGCATCATGGTTTCATGGTAATCTTTCTGGAAATTATTTGGCTAATGCTCATGGTGATTTAGTCCTCCCTCTTAATCTCTCTAACTTCACTGGTCAAAATGTAGAATTGGAAATATGGGTGAATTGGGATATCCAAGGTGGTGCTAGTGATTACCTCACAGCATGGCTTTCACTCGATAATGGCTCCACCTATTCACCAATCTCGACTTACCCAGGCCACCCTTCAATGGGGGCTGTTTGTGGCGGGGTTTGGTTCAACGGTGGCGATTCATTAGGTGAATGGTGCCCAGTGCGTTATTCACTTCCATGGACGATGACAGCGCCACAAAATGCTAGCCATGCGCTTGTTAGATTTAATGTTGAAACGAATGCTCAAATCAACTATGGTGGAACAACTTCAATGGGTTGGGAGGGAATTACTATTGATGATTTGAGTGTTTGGACCGATAGAGGAACGCCTTCGCAATATATTCAACGATTGAAAAATTTCACCAGCCAACCAACTGGAATCAACGGTTCTTCCGATGGCTGGTTAGAAACTCCTGCAGGGCCAAATGAATGGCAATGGGTTACGCTATTAGGACATAATACGCAGAAAACAACATTGATTGATTTTGATTCTGGAAATGAATTGCCTGCTGGGTGGTCGTTATGGGCACAATCAAATCGACGTTGGGAGGTGGGACCCACCAGTAATTCCTCTGGATTTGGACCTGGTTTATGGCATTCTGGAACTAATGGTGCGGGAATCTATCTGGATGATGAATATCGAAGTGATATGTGGACAGATTTGTATACACCAGAATACACTCTTCCAGAAAATTCAACTTCAAGATTAACATTCCGAAGTTGGATATGTACTGAATCTAATTGGGACGGGGGGACCGTTTCCATTTCAACAGATGGCGGCGATTCATGGTGGTTTATTCCTCCAACTTTTGGTTCATTCCATGACCAATTATCCACAGTCAACAGTTTCTCACCGTTCCATAACCAAGGAATATTCGACGGCTCAACAGTTGTTGGGGGATGCCACAATGTCCAGCGAGGCTTTGACCTCAAAGAATATGATTTGTCAAACCTCACTGGGTTGTCCGTTAGGGCTAAATTCAGCTTTTTCTCGGACCAATTGATTGAATTGGATGGCTGGTATATTGATGATGCAGGTATTGAAATTGATGTTTACGAACCCGCAGGAACATGGGTGTCTGAGGTTCTAACACCCGATCCATTGTTTGGATGGGGCCAATTAGATGGATTTGTATTTGAACCCGAAAACACCTCCGTTAGATTTGATATTTTGGATGGTAATGGCACCCCAATTGATGGATATCAAAACAAAACTTTGCCACTTGATTTGCCGTTTGATGCCCTTCAATTCCCAACCTTGCATGTTCGAGCCAATTTCACGAGTCTTGACCGATTGGTTACACCATATATTGAACGCCTTTCGGTTGGAACTCTCACGTTCTTTGATTCCTATCATCTATCACATCTCGGTGATTACAGCGGTTCAAATCTCCAAGTATTGGAAGTTAACAGCGATACTGCCATTGTATCCACGGCAACAACGAATCTTGCCTCTTTGATATGGTCGACCAACGCGCTCTGCCCATTCCAAAAGGCCGAATTCCAAATGATTGGTGGTAATCTCACTGCCACACATAGTCAATATTCAGTCGTTTCAAGTCGCTGGGATGACACCTATCGACCCTCATTAATACAAACAATCGAACGTCAAGGACGGCCCCAATTGTCAACGGATTTTTCATTGACTTGGTACCCCGGACAATCGTTGTCTGGTTTCCTTTTCGAACCAATATGCGGCACTGCTCCTCTTCAACCGGTGATTGAACTCGGCCCAGAAGATACGGAATTGTTTTCATGGCCCGAATCGAATGCGAGCCAGGAATTCGGCCTCAATCGAAATTTCAATTCCCTTGAAATATTTGATTCAAACATCGTACATGGTACACAATCAATTGAATTCACGTATTCATCTGGAACTACACTTGCCAATTTGACAATACTCGTCGCTCGAAGTTTAGGAACAGGGCCAGTCGTTTCTTCTTTTGATGTCAGTTTCTTGATTGCAGCACAAACCGATGGCGGCTCCTCTTGGGTACGTTACGCTCCGTTTTCACAAGGTCAATCCTTCGATGCAACTTCATCAACACAATTCCGTCGTATTCAAACCACCGGTACTTGTCACAGCCAAACACAACACACAGCGCATCTAGATGCTTGTGTGTTCCAATTGCAATTGAATGGTAATTTCACAGCGAAATTGACTCAATTGCAATTCATTCCTCACCATCAAACATTAACCACACAACTCACTCATCAAACATTGAATAGTATTCTTCAAGACACCTATAATGCGTCTCCTTCGGCCATTTTAGACATTCCAATGAAGGTTCAAACTGTAGAAGGTTCGGTCATGGTTAATTTGAGTTATGCAACGCAAACAAAACTTGTTGACAGAATTGTCCCACCAACCCATACGCGTTGGTTGCCAACACAAACCATTGTGTTTGAAACGCAGCATTGGAGAGGCGATGCACATTCATTGGAATGGGATGCACCCGACTTCTCATCGATTCATTTGACCCTTTCTTCTTCGGCTTCATACGCTGATAGTTTGGTCGAAGTTGAGGCATTTAACCTCGATTCTTCACCTCAATACCGCCAACTCTATGGCGTAGGATTTGCATCTTTTGTTGAAAATCAATCTTCAACCGTGTGTACGATGAACACTTGTACTGTAACATGGGCTTTCAACAGTCATTGGTTAATGGATGATGTGGATGACCTCTATCTCCTGGCTAAAGGTGTAGATGTCGACGGATTCTCCACTGGCCCCACCATTCTTCATCGCCATACATTATTCAATGAAATCGAGAATGATTTAGAGGTAATCGATTTCAATGTAATCGATGATACCAACCGTGTTCTTAGTGATTGGTCGAATCCTCAATGGCCATTCCACTTGAATGCAAGCCAAAATATGCAAGCGTCTGGCAAAGTCCGTTTTGAGGGAATTTTGGGTGCCTATGTCGGCTTGGGAGACGCCCAAGTACGAATCGATGCAACCGCAGTGCCGCCTGTAAACCAAAGCGGTGGACCCGATGAATGGCCAGATGAGCCAATCATATGGAATATGTCGTGGTATGCGGATGTAGATGCAAACGGAGCCTTCTTAGTTCCTATCAATGCCCCTGATATAAGCGAAAATTTACCTAGCAATACGAGAATTGTTCTTTCACCACATCTAGAACGATTAGGACCGGCTTCGGAAAATGCCGCAACAAGTATCGATCAAACTAGCCCTTCACAAGCCATCCCATTCTTGTTTGATAAAATCGAACCCACGACTACAACTTTACAAATTTTAGATTCAGGTGGTTACGCTCCAGCAGATGGATACATCTGGACCTTGCAGCAAGATGTGGCTTTACGCTTGAATCTTCAAGACCCAGAGGGATTATCGAACACTATTCAATTCAGTTATTGGCTTGAAGCAAGTCATGATATGAATGGCAACGGAGAGATGGAGGAAGAAGAATATTCAACTCAAACGGTAACGTTCAATTCAGGTCTCACATCAGCTGAAATAGACCTCCCCCATCTTTCATGGCAGGATATTCTTCCTGCAGGTCGGTCTTCAGGAAAAGCAAGTATTGTCGTGAAGGGCTTTGATTTAGCCGGAAATGCACTTCTTGGTGGAGGTGAGTTTGGAGAACAAAATGACTTGGCAACGTTACAAGTTCAGGAACGATTTGACACCCTTATTGAAACTGAATCTCTTTCCTTCGACCTCTATAATTCATCCCTTCTTATTGGTAATGAACATACCTTTTCTTTTGCACTTATTGATGCAAATGGGATACAGTCCCTTGACAGTATAGAACTGGCACTCCTCAGTCAAGATCAAAGTGAGATATGCGCAATCAAGTATTTGCCTCGTTTTGAAGAGATTATCTACGATTCTAATTGTTTTGAAATATCTCCCGTTGTTAACATATCAAAAACACCACTTCAATCCGAATGGCACCTCGATATTACATTCCGTATTGCATGGGGCGTGGACAACATCTCAACTTTGTCAGGCACTCCGTCATTGAAAGTGTTCGATGAAGGCCAAAATCTTGGCCTAGGTTTGTCGCACTTGAGCGTATTTAACTGGCACCTCTCATCAGAACTCTATCTTGGGCCAATCATAATTTCTGACCAAACCGAACCAATAGGCGTCATTACTGCGACAGAAATTTCAGTTCATTTGAATGACGACATACTTGTTGAAACTCGACTCTATCATGCCAATACTTCGATATCTGCACAACACATTCCATCCTCCGCATACATACAAGCCACTCTTTCAGATGGAGAACGTTCAATTCTACAGAACATGAGTTTCTCTTCTACTGGAAACATCAGCATGTTACTAAATCTAAATTCATCCATTCTTAAACATCGTCAAGCGACTTTAACCGTAGAAGTAATCGGGGTCCCCAATATGATTTTCCTCCAATCGTTTGACATCACTCTTGACCAAGACCACCCTATTCTTTCAATACCGCCAGGAATTCTTTCACAGGTTGATTCCGATACTTTTGATGAGCAAGAAATCATTATTATTGTGAGTGATGAAGTAGGAATGGACATAAATTCTGTTAAAATGCATTGGTATTTCACTCGTGCAGGACACGAAATAGAGAATTCAGCAGGAGAACAATCGGTTGATTATTTGAGTGGAACAGCCCCAACATACACCTTTTCATCGAGAGTGAACCTTCAACCATCCAACGAATCTTTACTTATCAAGAACGACCAGTTAGTAGTTTGGTTCAGTGGTTTTGATATGTCGGGTAGGGCGGTTTCAGGATTTGGTACCGAGGGTCTGCCATTGAATCCCCGATTCCAATGGATTGCCTTTGAACCACAATTTGAAGATATTATCGTCACACCCTATCGTCCAGTTCTTGGTGAACAACTCTCTATCTTTGTTCGCGTTTCCAATGTTGGAGTTCTCACGGGTAATATGACCGTTGAGTGTTATGATGACCTTGGACGCCTTTTGGCATCGAACTCCAGTACAATTGGAGGAGGTTCTTGGGTTGATTATGAATGGAAAGTAGAGGCATGGAAGACTGGCCGTTTAGGAATCACAGTAAAGATTGTCAACTTCACTGGAAATGTCCCTATACCTGTTGCTGATGTCCAAACCTATCAGCAACAAGATGGTCAAACAGCAACGAAACTTGGCTTTGCAGGCCTTATTTTCCTTCTTTCTTCAGGCATCTTCATTGCATCAATCCTTCATCGTCGAGAAAAAATCAATGAATTTACTTCAAATCAAGTACATCATGCAATGGACTATCGAAGCATGCCCCCTCCTCGCCCGAAGGATTTAGTTGATTTGACTCAAGAGGAATAGTCAAAAACGGGGGGTCCTACGCTCAACAAGAAGCCGGGGTTCCCGAGCGGTCAAAGGGGGTGGACTCAAGATCCTCTGCGTAAAGCTTCGCAGGTTCGAATCCTGCCCCCGGCACTCTCTTTATACAAGTTTTAGATGTCCATAAAACCTAATAATTGATTATTATTATGGGGTAAATACATTATTCGATTTCTAAATTTATTTTCACATTCAATGCGTATGTGCAATCAAGCCAGAAGCATCTGCTACGAAAAGGAGAACTGAGAGGATTACGACGCCAAGAAGAACATACAGCATTGCTTTTCTACCGGTTTCAGGATTGTGAATATCGGGCAAGGTATCAACAGTTGCAACATAGAGGAATGTTCCCGCAGAAAACAACATGGCTAAACCAATTAGGTGGGTTTCTAAATCGGACAAAGCATAGAAAGCAACTAACATCATCAATGGTGTTGCAAGTGAAAAGACAACCACATCTCGAATAGAATCGTTTCTATTTGTACGTTCATGCAATGAAAATACGCCTAAACTGAATGCAGCAGGTGCTTTGTGAATCAAAACGGCAAATGCAACGGTTGCAGTGACTGCGATACTACCAGTCGCGGCTGCCGCCCCAATTGCTACGCCATCGGTTGCAGCGTGTAATGAGAGTCCGAATACTAACATCCACCCACCATTGCCATGATGGACATGTTCGTGCCCATGAGCGTGGTCATGGTCGTGATGCTCTTCATGTACAGCATGTCCAATTCCAGAACCTTCTAAGATTAGCATGAGTAAGAATCCCGCTAAAATTGCACCCCCGAGTAACAATTCATTTGTATGTTCTTCCCCCGATGCTAATTCATAACCTTCAGGTATAACAACCATCAATGCTGATGCAATAATAATTCCAGCAGCAATGCCGGAGAGCATTTTTAGGCGCGCAGGGTCGTCCTTTACCTTTGAAAAAATAGGCATCAGTCCACCGATTAGGGCTATGACGAGGGTAAGGGCTGCATAGAAGAATGGTGCAGTTGTCACAGTTAACCCTTCAATAATAGATATATAAAAAATATTATTAATTATTACGTAGGCAAATAAACATGAGCAGAGTACTTTCGTTTAGCACTGACAATGAATTTGCCAAACAACTAGAGCATTTGATACACCAATCAGGTTATTCAAACCGAAGTTTATTCCTTCGAGATGCCAGTTTACATTTTGCCGAGGCTCAACGTCGTGGTGAACTGGTAGCAATGGATGACGATGTGGTTTTGGATGGGACCATTGTCATTTACTATCAGCATGGCGTCGAAAACAAGCTCATGGAACTACGCCATTCACATGAAATCGAAGTAATTTCTTTCCATCATAATTGTCTCACCGATAGCCATACTTGTGTTGATACTATGCAAGTACGCGGTGATGCTCATTCATTTCGTCAAGCAATTGACAAACTAAATAACACCCAAGATATCGACAAAGTCAATTTCATTGCCGCTCCAATGCGTGATAATGGATGTTGCTGATTTACAAGCCATACTAGTGATTAGAGTTAAATTCTCCATCTTATGTAATCAAATACACTCAGTTGATAGAATTATTCTTCGCTTCAATAATTGCTTCTACAAGTGGCTCAAATGTATCGCCATGATAGTGGGGTGAACACACATCAGCCGCTTGTAATACCGACTCAAACGCTCCTTTGACCGCTACAGACCAATGCGCAAGTTCAAACATTGGCAAATCATTGGGCGCATCTCCAACACACAACATATCATCTTTTGACCATCCCATACGTTCAAGTAAAATTTCTAGACCACTTCCTTTGGTAAGATGTGGCTCCATCAAGTGAATGGCAAATCCAGTTCGAAGTGCAGAAAGATGTGACCATTCACTGTCAGCAAGATGCATGCGTATTTGTTCTAAATTCTCACTAGGGTGAAGGCACCATTCACTTTCTCGCCATTGATTTGATTCAATTCCTTTCGAGCCTTCTGTGAGTTGCATGACGGTATCAAGCCATTCAGCAGCACGTTTTGCTTCTGTACCATCGGCCTGTAGAATTGGTTCGGTGAAACTAGGATGCCAAAGAACTCCTCCGTTTTCACAACAGATTGGGCCAGAGAGTTTGAGAAATCGCCATAATCCATAGGCGATGGCACGAACATTCCCAGTAGCAAGAATGATTGGAATCCCTACCTTTTCTAAGCGTTCTAACGCATTCAAAGCACTTGTATTGAGTCGTTTTTCCCCATCGGTAAGGGTGCCATCGATATCGACAGCGACAAACTTTGGAAACCAACCCTCTGGGAGCCACTGCATACTAAGTGCCAGACATGAGCGTGTCATCAATTTTCGCCTCATGTTCTCAGCATTTGTACCGTCGAGAAGGGAGATATTATTGAGGTCGGCCGCGAGGCGACATTATGTCATCGGGTGATAAAGAGGAAGTATTTCTCTCGCTCGATGATGATATTGAAGTGAAAGCCCCTAAAACCAAAGAAAAACCAGCACGAAAACCCCGTGTTAAAAAATCGAAAAAAGTGACGCCACCGCCTCAAGTAGTTCTTGATGCAGAGATTCTCGATACTCCAATAATCCGACAAGCCACTGGAGAGTTTGAAATTAGTTGGCCGTTATTAGGAATGGACTGTCCGGATTGTGCAAGTAAAGCCACTAGGGCACTTGATTCCCTCAAACAAGTCAACAATACTACCGTTTCAGCAACTTCGGGAACTGTGAAATTATCCATCGACCTTGAACATGGTTCACTTTCAGAAGCATCTTCTGTGTTACGTTCACTGGGTCATGCACCGAATGTTGGTTTCAATGAAATCGTTGGAGTTCGCAGTTCACATATTGCTCATAGAAATGGCGTCGACCAAAGAAAACTTGGGAAAATTTTCCGAAATCAACCAGGTGTTCTTGATGTTGAGATTACCGATGATGAACGAATACTTCTCCAATTTGCTCCTGAAACACCTCAAGACCTGTTTGAAATTCGAGATTTACATCTCAGTGAAATTATTGGCTCACCTGCGAAGTATGTTCCTGCTCAATCGAATCGAATTCGTCCTGACCAATGGCGTTTAATCGGTGGAGGAATCGCTCTTCCTCTGTTATTCTTGGTCATTCTTGGAGAAATTCTTGGATTTTCTTCCTTAGTTCTTGGAATGATTGCCCTGCCAGGATTACTCATAGGTGGTTCTCAAATGTTCAAAGAAGCCATTGCAAGTATTAGTAATCGGCAACTTGGTTTCCAAGTCCTTACGAGTTTAGCAGTGATTGGTGCAGCGGTTTTGGGAATGTGGGAAGAAGCATTAGTTGTTGCGATTCTAGTTGCATTCACTGCACACCTTGAGGGTGATGCATTGGTGAAAGCTCGCAAAGCAATGCAAGGTGGGCTTGACCGCCTTCCACGAACAGCGCGAAGAGTAACAGGAAACAAACCGAAGAAAGTAGATTCAACGAAAATGCTCGGTTTTTCTCTTCAGATGGCATCCCCAGCACCCCTTGTTGGTGAAGATGGCTGTGCACTTCCAGACCCAGATGCAGAGCATGAAACAGTACCCATCGAATTGATTCAAATTGGTGATACAATTGAAATCCGAAGCGGTGAACTAATTCCTACAGATGGAAAGATTCTCGAAGGGCATGGTTCGTTAGATAAAGCCCCATTGACTGGAGAATCGGTTCCAGTTGAAGTATCAGAAGGTGATGAGATTCAAGCAGGTCTTGTATTAGCCCGTGGACCCGTTATTGTCGAAGTGACTGCCGTTGGTGATGATACCCGTTTGTCTGGGTTAATTGATGCAGTTCATACTTTCCGAGAAGAACCTCCACGTTTACAGAGTAGTATTGAACTCTTTACTGCCATATGGGTGCCAATTGTTCTTACCGGTGCAATAGCAGTTTGGTATTTCTTATTCCCTAATGATTGGAAGGTCATTTTATTGATTTGGGTTGTTGCATGTCCATGTGCTTTGTTACTTGCCACACCAGTGCCCCATGCAGCGGCTCTTTCACGCTCAGCTCACTTTGGAGCCATAGCACGCGGGGGGGATGTCATTGAACGCCTTTCAAAAGTCAATCATATCTTACTTGATAAAACAGGGACATTGACTTCTGGAAAACCCAAACTGGGTGAAATAATCATGGCAAAGGGCCGTCAACAATCTGCGGCCCTCAAATTGGCCGGTGGTCTTGAAGCACGTTCCTCCCATCCCTATGCCCTCTCTGTCATGGAATATCTCAATGAACAGAAAGTCCCACCGATTCAAGTCACATCTCTCTCGGATATTGAAGCGGGCGTCAAAGGATTGGTCAGTGGAAAAGAAGTGATGTTTATTCGATTTGATCGTGCTAAAACGCTCAACGTTACCGTTCCTAAGGAACTTCAAGAAGCGTACAAGGCGGCAGAAAACAAAGGTCATGGAGCCAGCCTCTTGGTCCGAGATACAGAAGGAATTGCTTTGTTCACCTTCATACATGATGATACGCATACGGGAAGTAAAGAATTAATTTCAGGATTGAAAAAGCGTTCAATCAATGTTGAAATTCTTTCCGGCGACAATCAGGCTGCAGTTTCTGCCTTTGCAAAGAGCGTGGGGCTTCCAGAATCTTCCGCTCATGGCGGATTTTCTCCTGAACAGAAAGTACAATGGGTGAAAAACCGTTCAAACACTCACATTACAATGATGGTTGGTGATGGCTTCAATGATGCTGCCGCACTGGCGCTTGCTGATGTTGGCGTTGCAGTTGGGACTGGAGAAACGGTTAATCTTGAAGCAGCAGATGTCCTCATTCCAAGCGACAATCCACTTATGCTCACCGACCTTATTGACTTGGCTCGTCGGGCTCAAAGAATTCTCATGGGTAATTTATTCATAACCGTAGGAATTACACTTTCACTGGTTGCAGCGGTCATTCTGCAACTTTATGACGAACTTTGGGTGGGTGTTTTGATTCATGAAGCATCGGTAATACTCGTCATTTTGAACGGTGCGCGTCTAGCGGGTGGTGACGGAGCATTCGCTCTTTTATCGTCCATTTTTGTTTCATTATGGAGGGATACTAAAGAAGCATTTTCCCTCCTTAAGTCAAAATATTTCCCGGTTTGAGTTGCTAATTTGGCCACTTTACGCGGCATATTCAAACCGTAGGGGCAGTTCTGCCCAAATGGTGAGGAGATGGCACGAGTTCGAGCAGACCCAGTCACAACAGCCCTCGCTCATCCAACCCGTCGAGCATTGTATATTGCTCTCTCAACGAAAGATGAAATGAGTACGGTTCAACTTCAAACCGAAGTAAATGTCGAACGATACAATCTATATCATCATTTGAAAAAATTAGCATCACTGAATTTAGTTAAGAATCATCGCGATGCTGGGCGTTCTCGATGGTGGAAAAAAACATCTCATGTCGAATTACCTGAACTTCTTACAAGTTCAAATGCATCATCATCTCCATCTTCTTTAGTGACTGATGGCGACTCTAGTTCGCTTCCAGAATCAATTGCTGCTGGTGGAGAAGTTCATGTCATCAACCTAGAAGGTTCACGTGATCAAATCGGTGCGAAACGGATGCTTGAACTCCTTGCTAAAGAGCATGGAATTGAATTAGATTTACCTTGGAACTTTTTGCCTGCGAGCATCGCTTTGATTGCAAAGAAAAAGTAAAGATGACCTTTGAAAAGCAAATACCTCAAGAAGTGAGAACAGGAGCGGTAACCATGAGCGAAGAGTTAACAGTTGAATCACGAGTTGCTCCACCAGCACTTTCATGCCCTAAATGTGATGGTTTGTTACCCAATGAACTTGGGGATATTCGTTGCACATTGTGTCAAGCACGCGTACGCATAGAACACACAATCACTAGAAAGAAATGGGCCGAAGAAAAAGTTGGTTGCCCTGAATGTGAAAAAGTGCTCGTTGTTGGTGTCAAAAAGCGGCCAGCACATTTGAAATGTGCATCCTGTTCATGCCATTTCACTCTTGTTCCAAAGGTGGCACGCGTAGAGATATCTTGCCCTGGATGTGAACGTCAATTACGTATGAAACGTCGTCCAGGTGAAAGAGAGATAAATTGCCCAGCATGCGAGACTAGTTTCAAGGTAACATTCTGAATGCGCTCAATATTTCGCTGAGCCCATAGCAAGGCGTTATTCTAATACCGAACTCCTTGGAGTTTCCTTAGACGAAATATCGAATTGTTTTTGTTCAGTCTTGCCAAGAAACCCCCACATGTGTGGCTTAATAATGGCGTCAAATGAATAGTTGATTTTCAATCAATCTCTCAATCAACAGAATAGGGCTGTTGGTTGGTCGCATAACCTTTGCAAATTGCCTTTAAGCCTCACATACTTGTCGCGCTCCTTATCTATGATGAGATGTGCATGAACCATTGGATGGGATACGATGGGAATGAGCGCAAGCAACGATAGTGAGGTCATTGAAGCGGCTCGCAAGAAGCGAGAAAACACTGACAAAGTCTCACTATCTGCACTTCGTTCCCAGTTTACTTCGACGGCTACATCCTCCCTCGATCAAGCAACAATGACAAGTGCGCGATTCCGTCAGGAAGAGCGACTGCGAGCAGATTTACGCCGAGAACGACGAATTCGTCAACAAGCAATCGCTGAGCGAGTTGCTATCATGCAAGATTCATTAGCAAGTGATTTAGCTGTTCAGCATGAACTCACACTCGATTCACTCGAAAAAGAAATGAGAGAAGAGATGGAACGTGATTTGAGTACGCTTGAACGCGATTCACTAGCCCGAGAAGAATCTCGCATGCGTGGAGAACTTGAACTCAGACTCAATCGCCAACTTGAATCACTTCAAGATAAATTGGATGTTGAACAAGACCTTCGTCTTGAAGAACATAAAGCACAATTGAAATCTCAAATCGAAACACAACTTCAAGACGAGCATCGTCAGAGACTTGATATTCAAAAAGAACGACTTGCAATGGAATACAATCAAGAATTACAACGTCGAGTCCGTGAAATTGAGGCGAATATCGAACTTGAAATGGAAGAACGGTTCAAAGAAATGGAAGTATCTGAAATTTCACGCCTTGAAGAAGGTCATGCAGCACGTCTCTCTGAGCGTGAAGAGCAATTACGTCGTGGTATTCGAACACGCCTTGAGCAACAATTGCGAACAAGATTAAAGCAACGTGAAGCGCGCTTAAAGGCTGAATATGAACGTCGTAGTCTTCGCTTGGAAGAAGATATTGCTGAACAATTACAAGATGAACTCGAGGGCAGACTTCGTCAAGAAACCGATGACCTCGAAGAGCGAATGCGCGAAGATATTGAATTGGCCATCGCTCGACGTCGTGATGAACTCCGTGTTGAAATTGAACAGCAATTGCAAGCGCGTCATGCTGAACGCCTTTCAGAACGCAAATCACGTCTCCGAGAAAAGTATGACATCACATTTTCAAAGGCAGTTGACGATATTTCCCGCTCCCTCAAATCAGATGTTGAAGCAGAACTTGATGTCCGAATGGATGAGGAGTTCAGTAGTTATCGAAATGCCCGAGAAGCTGAAATCCAAAACCGTCTTGCACGTTTCCGATATGAACGAGAAGCAGAATTACGTGGACAACTTGAGGAGCAATATGAATCGAAGAAGACCGATTGGTCAGAACGCCTCGAGTTGGAATTCCAGTCACGTGAAGCATCCGCTCGCAAGGCCATAATGTCTGAAGTTGATGCGGGTCTACGAAATGAGCGTTTGACCTTTGAAACAGATCTTGATTTGCTTAAAGAAGAAACTTCTCTGGAACTTGAAGTCGATATGGAAGACCGCCTCAATGAATTCCGAACCAGAAAGGAAGAGGAAGTTGCAACCCAACTTGAACGTCAACTCGACAAGCGTGAAGAAATCATGCGAAACAAAGCGCTCATCGATGTTCGTAAGAGAGAGACACATATTCGTGCAGAAATCGAGGCCCAACTTGGTCTCAAACGAGCGGAGATCCGCACAAGACTGCAAAGTTTGAGCGAAAAAATGGATGCCTTCAAAGAAATGGCTGAAGATCAAATGCGAACTGCCATCACAAATCAAATCGAAGGTGAAATCAATACTGCTGAGTCCGATATTCGGACTCGTGAAGCAGAATTCCGAGAACTTCAGTCGACAGATACTCGAGCTGAAAAGCGACAAATGTGGATGCAATCGATTTCTGGGCAAAATGCACCAGGTGCTGGTGACATGAACCCGAGTGCTTTGGGTGCCCGTTCGGATGCGCTTGGTTCAACGGGAGGTCGTCCAATGCGTGGAGTTCTTGCCGGTCAACAGCAAGCACCACAAGCCCGTATGGGCTTGAGTGGAATGCGAAGTCCGATGACCAGTTCCAAACCACTTGCGCCAATGGGCGGTGCCCCTCTTGCACGCCCTGTCAAAAAGCCACTTGGTAGCACTAGTGCCGGACCAAATCTCCCACAACCGGTTCAAAAATTGGTGAGAACACCACTTCAACCGATTAGTGCACCTGTGCCTGAAACACAAATGGAGCAGGTCGTCGAACCTATTGCTGAACCTATTGCTGAACCCATTGCTGAACCCATTGCTGAACCCATTGCTGAACCTATTGCTGAACCAATTGAAGAACTAGAGGTTGAGCAAGCAGTAGAAGAAAGTCAAGAAGATGAAATGTCAACAACACTCCGTCCTATTACTTCAGTTCTTCAATCCGTTGAAACATCTACCGATGTTAAAACGACTACATTGACTCCTCAACTCCAGCAATTGATTCCGAAGAAAGCACGTGGTGCACCTCCACAATCAAAGCGTGGTGAAGTCCCCAAGACTGATACTACGACGCTCCTCAAACCAGTTCAAAAGTTGACTCCACTGAAATTATCACCTCCGGTTAAATCACCAGCAGTTGATGAAAATCTCGATGATGAGACGGAATGAATGAAATATCCTCTTGACGCCATCAAGGGTACGCTTCATATTGATTGAGGCCCTCGGGTTGTTATGAAGCGATTCGTTGTTGTTCTTATCGCAGCATTGATGTTACCTCTTGCTGGAATTATTCCTCTTGTGTCCGCATCAGGTTCAACACTTGTTGATGGAGGATACATACAGGAACATGAACCGAGTTTTGTCTATTGGAAACAAATTTACGATGGCTCAATTTTAACAGTCGACGCCTCTGGAAATGTTAGCGTAAACAGTTTTGTCGGTGGTTTCCTCATACCACAATGGCAACTTGATTTGAACGTCAGTACAAATGCGGCTCGTTTGGATGCTGCACAACAATTAGCAGTTGTTTGTCATGACTCAGGCGTTTTCATCATCCATATGGGACTTCAAATTGCCAACCGAAATATCTCCACGCAAGATCCGGTCAATGATGCCGATTGGGACGATGATGGTGACCTTTGGTTAGCGTATTATGCAGGAAGTCGTCGCCGAGCCGAAGAATATGATTCTGAAGGACCTACTGGAATAGTATCTCCACAGGTTCAAACTGGATTCAATGCCTTTGATGTGCTTTCAGATGGCCGGATAGTTCTTGGTGCTTATGATAAGAAAGTCTACATTTCCGATAATGATGGAAACGCATTAACAACGTTGACAGAATCTACTTCCATCATCAATGTGGCTATGGAAGACCATAATGGAGATTTATTAATTGGAACTGCAAGTGGAAACTTGTATCGATACGATACGAATTCATGGGCAGTAGAAACGCTCTCCCTCACCCATGGCGCCTCGATTAACTCATTAGAAGAATTCGATAATTCCACCTATCATATAGGTACTCAAAATGGTAAATTGACTCAGGTTGACGTCTCTGGTTTTACCGAAGGCGAGACCTATGATTCAACAGGAAAAGTTGTTGGTTCGTTGCAAGAATATACAGGAGAAATTTACATTGTTTCTTCAACCTCTACCCTGTCGAAAATACGCTTGTATGACTTGGATACAGATGGGGATGGAGTAACCGATCAATCCGATGCCTTCCCACTCGAATTTACACAGTGGGCTGATGCCGATGGAGATGGTTATGGGGACAATCCCAATGGCAATCTTGCAGACTTATTCCCCTCAGACATCTATCAATGGGCTGATTCAGATGGAGATGGCTATGGTGACAATCCCGGAGGCGACAATGGAGATGCTTTCCCGGCTAACAGTGAGCAATGGGCTGATTCAGATGGAGATGGCTATGGGGATAATGCAAACGGCCTCGATGGTGACAAATTCAAGGATGAACCAACTCAATGGTTTGACTCTGACCAGGATGGATATGGTGAAAATCCAAACGGCATCACTCCTGACGCTTGCCCGAATGTAAATGGATTTTCTAGAATCGATCGTTTTGGTTGTCTTGACTCGGACCTTGACGGATATTCCAACCCAACTGAGAATTGGACCGTTGAACAAGGTGCTGATGCATTACCACAGCAGAACACCCAATGGATTGATGGCGATGGTGATGGCTACGGGGATGATACAACAGGTTTGATTCCTGATGGTTGTCCATGGGAGGCTGGTACATCAACCAAGGCTTGGATTGTTAACACAACTTCAGTATTGGGCTACATTGAAGTTCCTTCATATGGCTGTGTCGATGCAGATGGGGATGGATGGGTCGATGTGACTGAATCTCAAGGCATGGAAACAGACCCCAATGAATACTTTGATGCTGACAATGATGGTGTTGGTTCGAATTCCGATTATGACGATAATCGCCCTCTTGTTCAAACAGAACAGGACCATTGCATGCTCAACATTGACGATGTTTCTCTTTCCTGCCAAGGATGGCGTAACGATGATTACCAAACATATCTTTCTCGTGACAAGGATGAAAACGATACAGACTTGAGTTATGCAGCTTGGAATGCCAGTATTAACGCTGGCTTGCTCGATAACGACAAAGTTGATTCTAATATTGTCAAACAAGTAGTCGCTGTTGGAGGCGGCGCATTCCTTTTTCTCACAGCAATAATTCTCATCGTCAGTGTCATTGTTAAACGTCGAAAAGTAAATTCGTTAGTCAAGATGTATGGCGTACCATATGTTCCAGAAGAAAACAAGTCTGCTGAAAGTGAGGCTTTGGAAGGAACGGCCGGACTTTCCGCTCAAGGTGGAATAGTTTCTGATTCTGCTTGGGATGACGATGTCGAGAGTCTTGACTTCACAGTTGCCGATGATGATTTGGCTGATGATGCCCAAGAATCATCTACTATTGATGCTGCAAGTTTGTATGATGAAGGGGACAGTCTTGAGGCGATTGCTGGAATAGAAACGGCAACACCCGAGCCCGAGCCCGAACCTGAACAATCCCCTGAAGTAGCCCCATCCGAAGCCCCACCATTACCGCCCGGAGGTCTTCCAGAAGGCTGGACTATGGACCAATGGAAATGGTATGGGCAAGAATGGCTCGACAAAAATCAATGAAAAAAAAGAGGCTTCAAGATAGAGTTTGAAAACATGTGGGAAAATATAAAGTCTAACCGCAAACACCTCTTACTATGCAACCACATAACCCATACGCGCCACCACCACCTCCACTGGCTCCACATACACCGGTCATACCTCAACCACATTATGGTCAACCTCAATCACCAACTGCTTTTCCACCCCAAACTACCGGTATTGCCTCACCGCCGCCATTTGTTCAATCGTCAGAAAATCCGTCTGGAAATATGAAGATGATAATTGTGGCAACTATCGCCGGCATTATCGTGCTGTCCGGTGGAGGTTTTAGTGGATATTTCCTTGGTAAGTCCGCAGGAGTTAAAGAAGCCACTGGCGGGACTCCCGATGAAGATTATGCCGGTAAGTGGTTCAAGCAAAATTGCTACACTTACTACAATGGCGATGAAACCAATTGTAATTATGACGCTATTTGGCTAAAAGATGATGGTTCCATTCTTCAATGGTCTACTCCTTATTTTGAATGTAGTGATGGGATGCATATTAGGGGGTCAAACGTAAATGATGGTGATAATGATTGTCTAGATGGCACCGATGAAGGTACAACAAAAGCCGATAATTTCAACTCGGATTTGGTTTGGTTCGACTCCAACGGAATTAAAATAGCAAATTATAATGCCAACAGTGCGTCTGATTATTATAATCTTGAAATGAATTGGGGCATAAATGATGCCGATGAATTTTGCTTTTCATATCAGATTCATAAGGGCGATGATTTTCATACCGGAATTACAACCTGTCAAGAAATCTGGCTAAGTAACGGGGCAATATGGCATCAATATGAACTCCTTGATGATGACGGTAGGCATGTTGGAAATGACGAATCAGACTGTGATTTAATGGTAAGAATAGACCGCGCAAGTGGCCCGCCTGTTGATGATAATCAGGCTTGGAGCGATTTGATGAATTTAGAAATCTCGGATGCGATGGCCGGTAAACCAAGTGCCTGCTCGGGAACAACTTATCAAGAATTGACTGAGGGATTTGCCGACGATTATGATTATTGATGCATACTCTGAAGTTAATGATTTGTAGCTCATTGCAAAGTTGATTATCATTCAAAGGGTCAGCAATGGCCCTTTCAGTGTCTAGGGGCGAATAGAGCCTACGCAAATATCAGTAATGCATTATTTCATTCGGTTCATTTCAATCACTCCACTAGAAAAGGAAAACTAAAATGGCCGAAAAAACCTAATCTCTGATAAGACTCACAGCACCATGCACTCACGACCCGTGCTCCACACAATCATCATCATAACCCTTTTGTGTGCTTCTTTTCAAGTGCCCATTACAAGTGCCGAGAGTGGCGATGAAACCATCACGGTGAACCATGTTGTTTTGGTTGATACACCTCCACATCCAGAGTGGGAATGGAATTACAGTTACCAGATAGAGGTCAGTGGCCTTCAAATTGATATTGAACCTTACACCGCTGTAATCCTTATCAAGAGAGTCGGCGATAATGAGTGGGAAGGCTTAGATTGGTGGTGGGATGATATCGAAAGTGATGGTGAACAATTCAATTTCACAATCTCAGTACAACAAGATTGTTACTACATAAACGCCTCACTTTATCAGTCGAGTGATCTCCAATCAAATGGGGTGGAAAATGCGACAATCATGGGATTTGCCCACATGAATTTCACAGTTGGGAATGTAGAATGTGGAAATGTGGAAAATGATTCAGATGGTGATGGAGTCCCAGACAATTCAGACCAGTGTGAAGGGTACGATGATTCAATCGATGTTGACAATGATGGCATTCCGGATGGATGTGACTCGTTGATTTCACAAGAGAATGCCGCAAACTACTCGTTTGACGAGATGTTTGGTTTTGACTTCAACGGAGTTCATTATGTAATGAACGGTACTTACGTGCCCACTACAGTGGCCATTTACGCTGATGACGATGAAGGTCCGTACAACTCCAGCTATATGCTTGCAGTGACTTTCCATACGGATGGTCATTTAGAGGATGAGGCGGACATCTACATTCCTTCTCCTGAATATGGAGCGCAGGTTGAAGTGACGGATTACGCCTTCATTACCGATGATACAACCTATATCGAAGTCTCAATGGAGGTTCTCACTTGTTTGAACAACCCTTGTGACATGACGGTACCTGCAAGTGAGCGATTTGAGGAAAACCTGCATTCTCAACATTCTATGACAAACACAAATACGGGGGATAACATTCCTCAAGTTGTTGATATCATCGTACCTGAACCCGTTGGCGAGGATGGCATTCCTCGGTTCACTTTCGAATTTGACGACAATAATTTCTTAGATGCCGACGGATTCTGGCGCATTACCGTTATAGCAAATCAAGCTGATTTAGCAACTCAAGAAATTGATATCTGTGTAAGTTGGCTAAATGCCAATGGTGAATTACAGAGTCAGATTTGGAATCTAGCAGACTCCGGCGTATATGGCTTCAATCCAACAAACAGTATCTCAATGGTCACTTTCTATGACCAAGTTAACTTGGAAAATGGCAACATAGTTTCAACGTTTGGCACTGGCGATACCATCTTCGTTCGTGCGCACGATACAGAGGGTACGTTTATCGAAGACGCGGGCATTTCTGTAGCCTACAGGTCTCATTTGGAGAATTACGATGGAGCCATACTGCGCTCTTGGGGTGGCGTTTGCTCCTACGATTGGGATGGTGATGGGGTGGGCTCTAGTGATGTATTCCCATTCGACCCAACAGAACAAGCAGATTCGGATGATGATGAAGTCGGTGATAATTCCGATGAATTCCCGAATGATGCAAGCGAATCAATTGATTCTGATGGCGATGGAGTCGGTGATAATTCCGATGAATTCCCGAATGATGCAAGCGAATCAATTGATTCTGATGGCGATGGAGTCGGGGATAATTCCGATGAATTCCCGAATGATGCAAACGAATCAATAGATTCTGATAATGATGGAATTGGAGATAATGCGCATAATAGCGGGAATAATACACCAATTACAGAAACTAAATCTGCTTTTAGTGACAACTTACCATTGATGGCAACAGTCGGAATTGCTATTCTCGTTATTTCTGTTATTGGGGTTCTTGTATTGAGGAAATCCAAAACTGAGGATGATGATTTGTTGGAAGAGGAGGATGAAGTTGACCAAATAACGCAAACGTCACAAAAATCCACGAAAAATGATGACCTTCCTGCAGTAGTGCCCCAAGCAAACCCAAAGCATGTAGATTCCTGGGAAGGCCTGCCAGACGGTGAATGGCTTGAAAACGATGAAGAAGGCACTCATTGGTATCTTGCTAATAATGGAGAGCACTGGTATTCAACTGATGACGGGTATCGTGTTTTTGAAGAATCTTGATATTTGCACTGTTGGAACAATAACTCCAATACATTGCAATGGGTAGCGCGTGTTGCGCCTCGCAGTGCCGCATTCAGGCGGCGAAAATGCCCCTGTTTCAGGTCAGAATCCGACCG
>ENA-OREN01000627-OREN01000627.1-marine-metagenome-genome-assembly--contig:-NODE-627-length-48637-cov-6.406734_pt1 | contig 48637 bp, 39 predicted proteins | sample MGYA00248624_ERZ508555 | MGnify/ENA primary metagenome ERZ508555 (study PRJEB26222, sample SAMN06267773) | marine metagenome | isolation source: Saanich Inlet, British Columbia, Canada | place... | reverse complement strand
AAGAAATACCTGTTGTAATAATGGCTGGTGGTGAAGGTAAAAGATTACTGCCCCACACAGCAATTCTACCCAAACCTTTAATTCCATACCAGGGAAAATCAATGACTGAGCATATCATTAATAGGTTTGAAAATTATGGTTTTAAGAAATTTATATTAACATTGCAGTATAAAAGTAAATTAATGGAAGCTTATTTTTCAAATATATTTAAAAAAAAAAAAATAAAATTTATATTTGAAAAAAAACCCTTAGGTACAGCAGGTTCTTTAAAAAAATTAGAAAAAAAATCAAAAAGTTTTTTTGTTATTAATTGTGACACTTTGATAAATTGTGACTATATATCTTTATTAAACTTTCATAATCATTTAAGTAATAATTAATTTTAACTTGATGAACTAAAGTTGATAGAGATTTGTCACCTTCAGCAACTTCTCTAGCCTTTTTCAACTTACCTTGGCTAATTAATATTTGAGATTTTACCCATAAAATTGTCTCTGCATTTGCATTAATTGATAAAATTCGTTCTATGCTTGGCCAAGCTTCATCATATCTTCTAACAGCATTATACGTTTGGCCTAAATTTTGAATCATTACTTTAGATAAAGGGTCCATTTCAACAGCTTTTTCATTAGCCTCTATAGATCTTTCAAAGTCTCCTAATCGTCGATATATCATGGCAATATAAAAATGAGAAAAAGAATTGCTTGGCGCTAAATCTCTTGCTTTTGTATACTCAGCTAAGGCTTTACCGTAATCTCTAAAACCATGATAATAGTATGTTCCTAGTGCCATTCTAACAACAGCGTTATTAGGCTTTAATTCCATCGCTTTATCAATAGCATTTTTAGACATACTAATTCTAGAATCTGATATATCAACCCGATACCAGCTCATATGGGCATGCATTTTACCAAGTTGGGCAAAAGCCTCTGCAAAATCAGGATCAATCGTAACTGCTCTTTCATATTCTGAAATTGCAGCACGAAGATTTTCTGCATTATGACCTTCATTATCATACATATTACCTTTTAAATAATATTCATAGGCAATAGTGCTTTCAGTTAATTTTTCAGAAATTCTTGCTTTAACATCATCAGTTAATTCAGTTTTTAGTGCATTTGCAATCTCTATTGCAACATTTGATTGAAGTTCAAATATATCAGATTCTTTCTTATCGTAAGTTTCAGCCCATATATGTTCATCGGTATCAGCATCAATAAGCTGGCCTACTACTCTAACACGTCCATTTGCCCTTTGAATACTTCCTTCAAGTATGTGCGCTACTCCTAATTCTTTCGCAATTTCTTTCAATTTCTTTGTTGTATTCTTGTATTCCATAACGGATGTTCTAGAAATGACTTTCAAATCTTTTACTTTTGCCAAGTTTGCAATTATTACTTCAGTCATTCCATCTGAAAAATATTGATCTTCTTCTGCCGTACTATAATTATCAAATGGTAACACTGCTATAGATTTTTTATCAACTGATCTTTTAAATGTATCACCACCATATGTACCAATTAATACACCAATAATTAAACCTAGAATTAGAATTATATTTCTTTTTTGTAAATAAAAAGGGCGTTTATCTACCTTAATATTTATTCCGTTTATTTCTTGATTTTCATTTACATCTGTTTTAATAAAACCTTGTGAAGTTTTATCAAAAACCCAACTTAGAATCACAGCTATAGGAAACCCTAATAATACAATAATCACCGTGAATTGTTGTGTCCACTGAGGAAAATTGAACATAGGAAAAAGAATTTCAACTAGTTGCATTATAATAAATGCAACTACAGCATAAGAAGCTGCAACACGAAATACTTTTCGTCGTTTTAGTTCATCAATAAAACTCATGAGGTCATACCTAAAACTTCTCTTATTTCATTCCCAAATCTTTTTTCATAAAGTTCATATCGAACCTTAGCTTTATCTAGGATTTGTTGGAATCTTGGCTCATTTTGAATTTCTTTAGTAAGTGGGTCTGACCTTATATAATCATAGCAAAAAAAGCCACCATCAACAGCTTGTTCCAATGAGTTTAGTGCTTTTTCCTTATTATTTAATAAAATATAAAAATGAGTAAATCTGTATTTCATTTCACTATCAGGAATATTCATTTCTATTAGCTCTTTTATTATTTTTTTACCTCTATCTAAATCACCATTAATTAAAAATTTATATGCTTGACCAATTAAAACCCAAGCACCAATATTTGAATCACTATTCATATTATCAAGAAAGTCCGTTGCCTTTTTATTATCATTTAAATAAATATGTGGCATTGCTTGATAAAAAAGAGCATCGGGTATTGGTTCGGCGTCTTCACTAATTAATTTAATTCCACGATCAAAAAGATTCTTAGCATCCAAATATTTTTGTTTATATATAAAAGCTTTACCCTGTTGAATCATATTAGAACCTCTATTAAAAGAAGTTTCATTTAAATTAATTGATTTTTTATATACATTAATTGATTCATCCATTAAACCTGAGTATCTTAAAATATATCCTAAACTACTATAGATTCTAGCAACTGAACCTCCACTCATCTTCATACCGTTTAAGAGCATCTCAGTTGACTTTTCAACATTTCCATTTTCTGCAAAATACCCTACTGACCTATTAATTGTTGCAAGAGAATTAGGTGATAATTCAATAGCTTTATTATGTGACTCACTAGCAATCTGAATATATTTAGTTGATTGAATACCACTTCTACTAAGAAAATTTGCATGTAAACCTCTTAATGACCAAGCATCACCAAAACTTGGATCTATTTTCACAGCCTTATCCACTAAATCAAATTGATACTCCCTAAGCTGAAAATAATTTAAACCCTCAATTTCTATGTCAGACTTAGACCTTAAATAATAATCGTAAGCTATGGGGTCAACTTCGTTAGTCGTTTCTAATGAATTTTTTTCATCAGGCTCTAATTTATATTTTAATCCATCAACAATATCATCAGATATATTTTTTTGTATTTTAAATACATTATCATAAGCAACTTGAACAGTTTTATTCCAGAGTCTCTCATTTTTACTAATGTCTATTAATTCTGTACTAAGTCTTAGTTCATCACCTTCACGTAAATAACTACCAGTTAGAATAAGCTGCACATCAAGATCATTTCCTACTTTATTTAAATCCGCTTCAACACCTTGATATTTCCTTACAGATCCCGAAGGTCTAACAACAATTGACTTTAGATATCCAAGTTGATTAATAATCTCATCTGAAAGAGCAAAACCTAAAAAATCATTTTCCTTGTCTTGGCGAATATTAGTAAAAGGTAAAATTGCCATTTTTGTAAGATTTGAACCATTAAGTTCAATTGGATTACCAAGCCTCTTGCTACCAAAAATTCCAATTAATAAACCAGCAGTAATACCAAATAGTAGAAAAATATTTCGTTTTTGTTTATAAAATGGACGGATATCCACTTTAACATTCATTCCACTTATGTTTTGAGTCTTAGATACATCCGTTTTTATATACCCTTGCGGTGTTTTATCAAAAATCCAACTTAGAATTATTGCTATAGGAAATCCAAGTAATACAAGGATAATAACAAATTGTGATGTCCATTGTGGAAAATTAAAAATTGGGAAAACAATCTCAACTAGTTGCATTATTATAAAAGCTACTACAGCGTAAGAAGCCGCGACACGAAATACTTTTCGTCGCTTTAATTCTTTAAAAAAGCTCATGAGGTAGCTTTATTTATTTTCTTTAAAGCTTGACGAGCTAACTTCTTGTCTTTTAAAGATTCAGGAGCTTTATCCCAAATTTTAAGAAAAGTCTCAATTTTTGATTTAGCTATACGATAATTTTTTAATTCTAAGTTTGCTAATCCAGAGTATAAAATATTTTTTGCATGATAGAATCTTTTCATATGACCCTGTCCCCAGTAAGTAGCATTTTTCATAGCATCAAAATATTTCATAGCATTTTGATAATCATTTATTTCCATATAACATTGAGCTAAATCATAATTAAGTGTATAGTGATCAAAATCCGATGATTCTAAAGATTTTAAATAAAGAATAATTGCATCTTCAAATCTTCCATCCTGTTTTGCTTTTAATGCTTTATCAAAAATGTTAATACTTTCAAGATTTCCAAAAGATGCTTCTACATACTTATCTGCCTTTGACCATTTATTTAAATATTTGTAGGAGTTAATAATCATCAGCTTTGACCAAACATCCATATTATTAAAACTAATCTCATCAGATTTATCTTTAAATATTTTTTCCATTTCAGTAATAATTTTTTCTGCTTCTTTAAATTTTTCAAAGGTAACTATGAGTGTATATGCTCTACGAGCTAAATCGGATATATAAATACCGTAATCATTTTTTGATATTCCGTAATTTATTATTTGATCAGAAATAGAAAGAAATTCATTGTAATCACCAGTATAAATTGAAAGTGTACGTAGATTTTCTAAAGCATCTATTTTTGTCTCAGATGTATTCAGTAGCTTACTATAACGTTTTTTCGCGGATTCATAATCACCTTTAACTAAATAACCATCGCCAAAAGCATTATCAGTACTTGTAAATTGAATATCTTTATCATCTAACAATCTTATTTTACTAAAGAACTCATCAACCTTACCTGCGTATAAATAAGAATAAAGTTCTCCGTATTTATAATTGTTCTTATCAGGATATATTTTAAGTGCCTGCGATGACAATTCAATATTTTTATCGTGCAAACCAACATCCCTATAAGCCCAACCTAAATGTTGTATTGAAAATTCAAATGATGGGTCTAAAACCAAACTTTTTTCGAAATATGGGATAGATTCTTTTATTGTACCATTATGATAAAGCATATCAGCAACTTCAAAATATGCTAATTTTTCATTTGGAAATTTGTTAATTATCTCCTCATATATAGGTATTCGTGATGAAAAATCTTTAATTGATTGAGCTCTAATATATAATCGTTCTTTTTCAGGTACTGAATCGATGTACTTTACTGCTTTATTTATATACTTACTTGCTTCATCAGCTCTAAAAAACCATTGGTGTGAGTATGCTAATTGATACAGAGCTAAGCTAAATGTAGAGTCATTATCAACTGCTTTTTCAAAATTTTCTATAGCAAGTGAAAAATCATTAGAATACATTGCTTTAGTACCCAGATCATAAAATTTATATGCTTCAAGATTCTTCGTAGTTATTTTTGCTATTTCTTTCTGATTTTTTTCTACCTCCTCTGCTTGCTCAGCTAAGCTTAAACGAGTTTGTTTTGAAATTTGGTCAATTAAGTCTGGTATATTTTTTTTACCTTCTGCTTGAACATTAGATGTATAAAGATATTCATTCTTATCCACATCAAGAATTTTTAAATCAACAGAGTAAAGATCACCAAATTGCCTAATCGATGTAAGAACTAGTGCATTGATATCAGCACGCTCACAAATTTCAACTCCTAATTCTTCATCAACCGTATTAACATTTGTTTTACCCATTTGCTTTAAAAGATCAAACATTCTTGACCTTGTTAAAACTGATAGATAGTTTGATTGTTCTAATGAAGTGATCAATAAACCAGATAATCCATCTAGTGAAGCATCATTTGTTTGATTTTCAAAATCAGCAATAGCAACTGGAATTCGATCTCCAGTATAATTAATAAGCTTTTCTTTTGATTCAAATAAATTAAGTTGACCAATCACTATACCAGCAACAACACCTAAAACTAAAAAAATATTCCTTTTTTGTAGATAAAAAGGTCTATTATCTAACTTTACTTCCATGTTACCAATTTTAGTAACAGGTTCAATTTCTTCTGATTGTTTAGATGCTTCCGTTCTAACAATACCTTCAGGTGTTTTATCAAATATCCAAGCTATTATTGTGACAATAGGAAATCCTATTAATAGGATGACTACGACTGCAGTTAGTACCCAATCTGGTAAGTGTAAAGCTGGAAAAGTGACCTCTCCAATCTGCATTATTACCCAAGCCACAACGCCATATGTTGCAGATACGCGAAATACTTTTCTTCTCTTTAACTCTTCTAAAAAATTACTCAAGGTAAGTCACCTTATTATTTTATCAATAGTTAATGTACGATAAGTCAAAATGATATTGAATCACAATAAAGAATAATTAATATTTAATAAAATCTACTTTGTTAAGCGATAAATTAAAATAGCTGAACGTGTTGTAGTTTTTGGAAAGGATGTAAGATCTAACCATTCATCCGCTGAATGAGCACCTTGTCCATCTGGGCCCATCCCTGCTAAAGCTGCATCTACATAAGGTGCAATGAATGAAATATCGGCAGCACCTCTTTTGCTTGGATCTAAAGGTTCTAAATTACCATATCCTAAAGCAAGATTTACTTCTTCTAGTTTATCTAATAGAGCATAATTAGCCTTAGTGGGCTCCATTGGTGGGTAGCTTGTTTTAAATTCGATTTTAGCAGTAGTACCAGGTAGATTATTAGAAGCTATTTTTTCCATTGATTTAATAGCATCTTCCAATTGTTTTATTGAAATAGTACGAATACCACCATGTACAGTAACTGATTGAGATACTACATTAGTTTTACCAAATGCAATACCTTTTGCATTAACTGGGTCATAATTAGTATCAGTTCCGCCAACAATCACACCTGGATTAAAAGTAAGATATTCTTCTTCAGCTAATTTTTCTCTAAATGAGTTGATTATTCGTGATGCCTCAAATATTGCGCCATAGCCAAGAGTTTCACTAAATACTTGAGATGAGTGGCCTTGAATTCCTGTTGTTGTCAAAATCCATGATGAGGCACTTCGACGAGCTATTGTACCAGTCTCTATTCCAGTGGCACCTTCAAAACCAAGTCCAATATCTGCCCATTTACCAGCATCAATAAGTTCTTTTCTTACAATAGAAGAATGTGCACCTAATTTTTCCTCATCACCAATAAAAACCAATGTGAGATTCATATCTTTTAATTTTCCAATATGATCCAAAGCTTTCATAACATATAACATAGATACAATACCACTCTTATTATCATCTACACCTGGACCATAAGCTTTATTACCTTGACGTAAAAAATTTTGGAAAGGGTGATCTTTTTCAAAAACTGTATCTAAATGGCCAACCATAGTAATTTTTTTTCCTTTACCACCTCTCATTTCAGCAAATAAATGACCTGATCTTTTTACTTCCTTAGGATATGTAACCCAATAGGTATTAAAACCAAGCTTATCTAAATCTTTTTGTAATATTTTACCAACCTTTTGATTCCCTTTAATATTTAGAGATCCACTGTTTATATTGACAATTTTCTCAAGAAGATCTATTGCTTCATTGGTGTTCTTTTCAACAAATTTTTGAATCTCTTTCTCATTTTGATTTAATGATTGTCCAAATCCAAATGATAGAGTAATTATTAGAATTAATGTATGTTTCATTTTTTTCCTATTGAATAGTTTCTTTTACTGCAGAAGCTAGAGCTACAGCATTTGGTGTATCACTATGTATACATATTGTTTGCGCATCAATTTCAACTCTTGACCCTTCTACGCTCATTACAAATCCATTAGTTAAATCTCTTGCTTGATTTGCAGCTTTTATTGGGTCAGTAATAAGTGCATCATCATGTTTTCTTTCTCTTAGACTTCCATCATTCTCATAAGCTCTATCAGCAAAAGATTCGCTAATAGTTTCAAGCCCTAATTCATCGAAACAGCTTATCATACCTGAACCAGCTAATCCCATGACTTTTAATGATGGATCTACTTGAATTATTGCTTCTCCAATCGATTGTGCTATTACCTCATTATGTGCAGCTGTATTGTAAAGTGCGCCATGTGGTTTTACATGTGAAACATGACCTCCATTATTTTCAGCAATATCAACTAATAATTGAACTTGATCTCGAACTACATCAAGCAGTTCATTTGAATCAATATCCATTTCATTTCTACCAAAGTTTTCTTTGTCAGGGTAGCTTGGGTGCGCGCCAATATTTACATTCTTTACTATAGCAATATTTATCATTGCTGCCATCATTGTTTCATCACCAGCATGACCACCACAAGCAATATTCACTGAATCAACATGATCCATAAGTTTTTCATAGGTGTTATCAGCTAACAAGTTATTTAATTCGCCAACATCTGAATTAATATCCATAATTACCTTCTTTTTAAACCTAATTGTACAATAATATATGCCATAATAAATGGTACAAGCCTCTCAAGTGGATTACCTTCTGGTTTTAAACTAGAGTAGTAAAAAATTAAAGTCATAAAAAATCCAGTTCCCATTGCAACAAGGGCATTAATATCTTTTACTTTTCCTTGAAGCCTACCTAAAAGCAGTGGTCCAAAGGCAGCACCCATCGCAGAGAAAGCAAATAAAACCCTACTATAAATACTTTTATCAACAAAAATAGCCATCAATACAGCAATAAGGCAAATTAATACTACAGTTATCCTTGTATTAAATAAACTATGATTCTCATTCTTATCTTTTAGATCGTAACTAATACTTGAGGCTGCTACTAATAATTGACTATCTGCTGTTGACATGATTGCTGAAAGCACAGCTGCCAAAATAATACCAGCAAAGATGGGGTGTAATAATTGATTTCCTAAAACTATTAATATTTGCTCATATCCAGCAATATCTACTAATACTCTACCGGACCAACCTAATAAAATCATTCCTGGATAAATAATTAGAGCCCAACAAATTGCAATTAATCTTGCTTTCTTTACTTTATCTCCAGACTCTAGTGCCATAAAACGATTAACAACGTGCGGTTGACCTGGATATCCTATACCAATTCCCATTGTGCCTAAAATAAACCCTATAACTATAATTCCACTGAAACCATTTGGAGTCACTAAAAGTCCTTCAAAAGTAAAGCTAGTAAATATATTACTTAAACCCGCTTTATAAACGGCTATACAAGGTAAAATAATTGCAGATATAGCCATCATTATACCTTGTATAGTATCACTCACACTAACAGCCCAAAAACCACCTAAAAGGGTATAAATAAGTATAATGCTAGCACCAAAGATGATACTTAGATTCTTATCCATTCCAAAGGTTGACTGAAATGATTGGCCAGCTGCATCAAACTGAGATGCAATATAAAATATAAAACAAAATAAGATTATTCCCGAAGCAAGCCAACGCAATGATTTTACTGAATCACCATTTTCATTTGAAGCTAAAACATCTGTTAGAGTTATTGCGTTTATTCTTTTACTGTAAAGACTGAGTCTAGGAGCAAGATATAACCAATTGAACAAAAATCCTGATAACGTAGCTGGAAAAAGCCAAAAGGCTGGAAGTCCCCATAAATAAGCAGCACCGCTCACGCCAAGTAATGTCCATGCAGACGAAGAAGAAGCAGATGCACTTAAAGCAGCTACCCATGGACCCAACTTTCGTCCGCCAAGAAAATAATCTGAAGTTGAATGCGTGCGCTTATTTGCCCATACACCTATACATATTAAAATAACTTTATAAACGATTAACGTAATTAATATTGATAATGTATTAGTCATTTTTTTCTAGGTTATTAATAAATGCTAATTGCTCAAAACGCAACTCTTCCGCTTCTTCTATTGTGACTAAATCAAATTTAATTTTATCACCAGGCTTAAGCTGTCCGACTTTGTATAAATCCGCCATAATAACATTAGCAATTTTAGGGTATCCCCCAGTTGTTTGATGCTCAACAAAAGAAATAATGGGATCACCACTTTTGGGTACTTGAATTGCTCCCAATGGTACTCCTTCTGTTATTATTTCATTTTCAATTGTTGAGTTAATCTTATTGCCATCTAAACGTATACCCATTCTATTAGATAAGTTAGAAACAATAAATAAATTAGAAGTAAAATTATTCCAGGTATTATCGTTAAAATAATTAGACTGTAAACCACTATTAATACGTAATATAGATGTGTTAATATCAAGTATATTATTAATTGTTTTCGGTATAACATTATTGTTATTATTACCAAATTTTAACACATCTCCTTTTATAATTGGTCTACCGAAATGTCCTCCAATTCCTGATAAAACATGCGTGCTTTTACTTGACAGATAGCTTTTGACATCAATTCCACCTTGAACACATAAATATGCACGAGCACCTGTTTTTGTTTGCCCAACAGATAACGTTTGACCCTTATTAACTTTTATGGCTTTTTGATTTGTGATTACGTTATTATCTAAAGCAGCGTTAAATGCACTTCCAGATATAGCAATAAAACAGTCTGAATTAAATTGAAATTCTCCTCCAATAATTGTCATCTCTATTGCTGAAGCATACTTTTTATTCCCAATAAGCATATTTCCTATTTGGAGCGATAATCTATCAGCTGCTCCTGAAGCTGAAATTCCAAAATGACTATAATTATATCTACCTAGATCTTGAATTGTTGATTGTAAACCAGCTTTAAGTACAGTAATGCTCATAATGAAGTATCTTTAAACTGTTCTGCGCTTATTGACTTAAAACGAATAACATCACCCATTTTCAACTTGCTTTCCTTAGGATTATCTACATTAAAAATATGACTTGGTGTCTGACCAATTAAATTCCAACCACCTGGAGAAGATAATGGATAGATACCCGTTTGTGAACCTGCTATTGCAATAGAACCTTTAGGAACGATCGTTCTTGGTGTTTCTAATCTAGGCGTAGCTAAAGAACTACTCATACCACCTAAATATGGAAACCCAATAGAAAATCCAATGAAATAAACTAGATAATCTTTATTTGAATGTTTTTTTATAACCTCTTCTATACTAAGATCACAGTGTTTTGCTACTTTATCTAAATCGGGGCCATATTCACCTCCGTAAACAACTGGTATTATTACCTCAGACCCTTCATTAATAATCTCCATATTGTCAAAATCTTCAATTATTGTATTAATATATTCTTGAATTTTTGAAAGACGAGAAAACGGGTCTACTGATATCATAACAGAATTGTAGGCTGGGTGGATATTAATTATATCATTTTTTGGATTATTTATTAGATAGCTTGTGAATGTAAGTACCTTCTTATGAAGGTCGTATGATATCGTATCGCCAAAATAAACAATTAAAGCGCTATCTGAGGCAGATATGATTTTGGGATAACTAATTAATTATATCCAATATATTTAGTTATTAATTATTCAGTTAAGGGTGAAACGGTATGTAATGGAACTGTCCAAATTCTACCTTCCACATCTTTTAATTTATAACGTGTAGGATAATGAGCTATTTCTTCAAGGGTTAACTCTACACCCTCTTCAATATCTCCCTGAACCTCATGGTGAGGTTTGATTGTTTTAAATTTAGCACCAACATTCACACCCGCATGTTCATTGGAAGTTTTATGAAATTCTTTAGTAGACATATGATTCCTTTATTCTAAGCACAAATTTATAATTTTTATAGTAATTATTTCAATCACCAGATGTAATTATTATTAAATTCTATTCAATTAAATCATGGGAAAAAATCAACATACTATTTATGGCATCAATGGGTCAGCTGCGATACTGTCTTCAAAAAATTACAAAATTATAGATATATTTATTCAATCTGGGAGTCCTGCTGAACGCGATGGCAACATTACACGTGCCTTAGGACAACACGGTGGGCATATTAAATTTTTAAAGCCTACTCATTTTAAATCAAAATATAGTAAATGGAGAACGCAAGGTATTGTAGTCACATTTAATGGGATAATAGAACAATCAATCCCTTCTTTCAAAAATAAAACTGGTAATATTGGTTTACTTATATTAGATCGCATTGAAGATCCTCAAAATATGGGGCAAATTATACGAACTGCAGAATGTGCAGGGATTGAAGGCATAATTATACCAAAACATGAGAGCTGTGGGGTCACTGACACCGTTATTCAAGTTAGTCAGGGAGCATTTACTCAAATGCCAATATATGAGGTAAATAACCTCCATCAAACTATTACAAATCTAAAAAGTGAAGATTTTTGGGTCATCGCTATGGAAAATAGTTTAAAGGCGAAAGAATGGCATAAAATAGACTATTCAGGTAAAGTTGTAATTATAGTAGGTAGCGAAGGACGAGGAATTAAAAATATTTTATTAGAAAAAAGTGATTTCAAAGCCACAATCCCAATGGAAGGAAAAACAAACTCTTTAAATGTTTCAGCAGCAGTAAGCGCAGTTACATTTGAACGTCTAAGGCAAATATCTAGTTAACTAAATCTGAATTCTTTTTTTTATCAAATAAAAATTCCCAATCTTTAAAATGTATTACTGAGTAATCGTTTATAGCTTCAACTTGCAATTCTTTAGTTGGATATAGACGTTTCTCACTTCCATTTATTTCTATATCTATTGGCATACTAAAACTATTGACCATATTAGTCCATTTGTAATATAGTTTACCATTATCTTGGTAGTATTCTAAAGTTGGTACCCTATTGTCATAAAAGTACTGTGCGAAAAAGTAATCTAAATTTATTTTGGTTTTCTTTTCAACATGTGTAATAAAGTCTTCAGTATTAACGTTTGACTTAGCGTTCTCTGTTGCAAAAGTTCTTATAGTTTCCCACCACAATTTGTCATCATCAATCACATGCCTAAGAGTATGCAGCGCCCAGGCGCCTTTATTATAAGAATCACCAAAAGCCCAATAATTTTGATTCTCTGGACCTACAATTGGTACTTTATTCTGTATACCTCTTCTTTTACGAAGCATAAAATCTAACATTACGTTATAACCAAGCTCTTGTTCAATAAACATAGCCTCACTGTAGACTGCCATACCTTCATGAATCCAAACATGTGCTGGATCTTTTGCTGTTATACTATTACCCCACCATTCATGAGCTGTCTCATGAAACAATAACCCATCAATTATTCCATAATAGTCTTTGGTCCAAGAACGATGATCTCCACCCCAATTATTCCACACATTTCCATACGTAACTGCAGATTGATGTTCCATTCCTAAATATGATACTTCAACAAGTTTATAACCATCATCCCAAAACTGATAATCACCAAAATTCTTTTCAAAAAATCTAATGACTTTACGTGCTTGAGGGAAAACGGTGCTCGCAACTTCTTTATGATAATCTAAAACGTAATGATTTAGCGTTTCAATTTTACCATTTGAGCGATGGACCGTATCTATAAGCGAAACATAGTTACCTAACTGAACAGAAATATTATAATTATTTATAGGGTTAGATACTTGCCAAACATACGTATTTGTACCATTATTATTATTAATACTATCTAGCAACCTACCATTGCTTACACACATTAGATCCTCAGGCACAGTAAAAGTCATTTTGGCACCATTGTCAGGTTCATCTGAGATATGATCTTTAAGAGGCCACCAAAGCCCACAACCATCTCCTTCGCAAGCAACTGAAACATAATCTCTACCAGCTTCATCTTTTTCCCATACGAAACCACCATCCCAAGGTGGGTTTTTAGCTGCTTGAGGTTTACCTTCATAGTTAACCCTAAATGTGAATTCTTCTCCGGTCAAAATCTTTGGGAAATCTATATAAACAGCATCTTCTTTTCGATTAGTAGTTAAGATCTCCCCTTTATATACAACATTGTTAAGCTGCATTGACTTTGCTAGATCAATTTGGAGAGTTTGAAAATCATTAATAGCTAAAGCAGTAAAGTCAACATACCCTTTTAAATACCTATTATCTACATTGATATCAATATTGATATCATAATACTGAACATCATAGCAAATTCTTTCTGGTAATAAATCTCCTAATAACCTATTTCTCTCTGAAAGTTTAACAGGTCCAGTAGCTTTATTTACTAAGGAAGTACAACCTCCAAAAAATATTATAAATAATAGAGGTATATATAGTTTCATTAAAAACTAGAAAGTTATATTAATTCCAATTGTTAGTCTGGTATCTTCAGATTTATAGTTATTTACAAAGTAGTCACCATAGCCATCTTTTGCAGATTGAGCTAGGTCTCTATCAATACTTGGAATATTCCCTTTACCTGGGTTTTGGAATGTTATATTTTGTCCATTTGTAAAATATTTTGGATCATATTGCATAAAAACTTTTGGCGCTGGTTGAGAGTCTGTTTTAATATTGTATTTAATTACGATGCTCAACCATTCTTCAGCGGTTTTAATGGTAAATGTATTTCTCCAATCAGTTAAAACATCATCGCCAGCAGGTTTGTAATAATATTCTGATTGATAATAAAAATTTTCTCCCAATGGTAATTTAATTTTTGGTCTTATTGATAATCTTGAGTAAGATATTTTTGGAATATCTTTATCTTGGTATGCTGTTACACCAAGAGAGTCACCATAATCAGCAAACAGAGAAATACTACTTTTACCAATAATTTCTTCTTCCTCTTGTAAAAATGCAGCACTTACAGAAAGAATATCACCAAAAACTCGGTATTTTGCACCGAGACCATAGTTAGAGCGACTTTTTATTCCCAATGCGTCATCAAACGAAGTTTCTGCTATAACAAAAGGTGAAAAAGTACCATTAGCCCAAAGATCAAATTTTAAAATAATACTTTGGTCATTGTAGTAATTTTCTATACCTGCCCAAGTTGCATTGTTTTTCTCAAAAGCTAGTAAAAATTCTGAATCCTTTAAAGTGGTTGAACCTAGGGAGATATCACCATAAGAGGTTAAAGAATAACTCACATTCCAATATTGAAAATCTGTATTTCCTGCACGCCCAGAATAACCACCAACCAAATCATGACTAAATTGCTGTGCAAAGACTCCACTGTAAATAAAAATTGTTAATAAGAATGAACGGAAATTCATTTTTGCTATACTCCTTGAAATAATTGAGTTGATTTTACGTTAATTATATGTAAAAAAAATAGGGCGAAAATTCGCCCTATTTTTATAAGATTTAAATAAAGTTCGGCCTAGTTATTAGGGTCGTTCTCTTTTTTCTCTTTTTTCTTACTTCCACCAAAAAGACGTTGAAAAAAGTTTCCTTTTGACTCCATGCCTTTACCTTTTTCTTTATTATAGCCTTTATCACCTGGCCCGCCAGTTTCATGGCTTGCTAATTTAGCAGGAGCTTCTTTCGCTTCCACTACAGGTTTACCACCACCTTTTTTAATATCATCTTTTGTTAGTGCTTTTGCGCCACCTTTTTTAGAATCATCAACTTCTTTTTGTTGTGCAGAAACAAAAGAAACAGTTGCTACTAAAAGAAAAACGCTAAGGGTTTTAATAAATCGATTCATGTTTTTTCTCCTTAATAAGTATTTGTTAGGTCTATAGTACCTAGGTCAATATTAAATAATTACAAGTCACAGTACAAGAGTATAATAATGGTGTGTGATTTAGCTCACAAATCACTATTTATCTATTCATTTTTATTCTTTTTTGAAGAATTATTATCACTATGATTAGAAAATATTCTATCAACTCCTTTTTCAATATCAATAAAAAAAGTATCTAAACTATTAGTAAATGAACTTGATAATTCTTTTATCTCATTTACAAATAATTCAGCTGGATCATTTTTTGATTTTTCTTTTGTCATAATTTAAAGTGATTTGGATGATACTAGATTATTTAAGCTTTCAGGAACAATAGAAACCACTTCATATAGTTTTTGAGGTGCACTTGTAAAAATTTTCATTTCACCATCATTCATATAACCAAATATAGATTCAACTGTTACCGTACCAGGTCTTTCTATTGTAATCCATATTTTATGTTTAATGACAAATTCATTTCCACTAGCTTCATCATAAATACCAGAATTAAACCAGTCTGTTTCTAAATACTCTACAGTAAGAAATCCATTAGCTGTTGAAGTGGTCATCCTGGTATCGGTAGGATTTAATACTACATATCCTTTTGATTGAATAAATGGGATAAAGGCATCCACAACCTTTTGAGAGTAAGTATTATACTCAATCTGCTTAGGAAAAACTACTTTAGTTCCACTACAAGCAACCAATAGCAATGATAAAGAAATAGTAAATAATATTTTCTTAGATAACATAATAGTTTTCTTTCGATTTTATGATTAATTATCAAATCCAATTTAGTAATGGTAAATAATATATAGAAGAGTGAAACTATTTATTTAATTGTGTAGTAATCTAGTGGCAATCTTTCTCCGACTCTTTCCCAAGCATTGTATCCTTGTTGCTCAATCATATAAAGTTCAAAATATCTTCCATTTTTATCAAAAACAACAGAACCTTTTTTTAAAACTAAAAATGATGTTTGTGAACTTTGAACATAATTTTGTCTACGATCCATCGCATAATTATTTTCCTCAGATTCTTTATGATAAATAATTTTCATTTTACCTTTAAAGGATAATTCCAATTCACTATTAATTATAGTTCCTGTTACAAGTGTGTCGTTTTTTAAAAATCTATACAATTTTTCGTTTGCATAAAATTCATTCGGGTCAAATCTTTTTGATAAAAGAACTGTATATCCTTCCTCCACCAAGGGGTCACGCTTTCGTCCTTTAATGGATTCCCAATTTTCTTTCTCTTCAAATCCTAATTCAGTTTTATGAAATCGCACATCGAATTGTTTACCCAAAGTAGCTAAAAAGTGACGCAATGAACCCAGATATGCTTTTTTTCTATTTTTCTCCCACTTCTGTGCTTGACGTTTATTAATTGGCTCCATTTCAACAAAGAAAAATTCACCTGCATATTTTGTGTACTTATTATCAATTGAAAATTCATCTAAATAGTAGGTTAATTGATAACCAAGTCGTCGATTTTCAATTTCAAGAGGTTGCAATGCTTCTGCTTTAAAGGTATCACCAATTCTTTTAAACGATAACACATATTCATTAATAATTCTACAAGACTCTCCATTAAGGCTTGTGCCTAAAAATTGTTTCTTAAAAATTTTATAATCTTTTTTCCATTGTTTATTTCCTTTTGATGAAACTTGAATCTCTTCCATTTTAATTGGTTCCGGTTTCAAGTGGAAATTCATTGTTAATTGATCTTCTTCAAAAAGATTAACGTTTACTTTATCCATTTTATAACCTATCATTGAAACAACCATTTCATAACGACCTTTTGGAATATTTCTAAATGAATAAAATCCGTTTTCATCAGTGGTAGTTCCCATTGATGTTTTAGAAAAAAAAATATTTACCCCTACAAGAGGTTCACGTGTTCTAGAATCAATAATACGTCCATCTATACGTGGTTGGGAGAGCAATAAAGAAAAAGAGAGAAAAGAAAGTATTCTTACAATAATGCCACTAACCTTTTAAATTTGAGATTGAAGACCTAGCTGCATTTTGAATAATTTTTCTAGGGGATCTTTGAGGTAATAACTTTTCAATAATTTCTATATCTGATCTATCACCAATTAAACCTAATTGGCGAATCATTTCAGCCTGAACAATGTAACTATTATCATCTTTTAAATTTTCTCTTATTAATCTTAAAGCACGCTTTGGATAAAATTTACTCATCAATGAAATTATTGTTTTTCTAGGTTGAGAATGTTTTTCACGTTCATAAGCTAATTTCCAATCTTTTCCACTTAATTTAGTCGAAATTGACTGAAGGCTTGATTGTCTAACAAACCAAGATTTATCATATAAAGCTGAACGTTTTAAAGTGTTTTCAACTTTTGGGAAATCAAGATGATTTGACAATAAAATAGCAGCATCGTGACGTCCAATAACATTATCTCTTTTTAACTGGACTAATAAGCCATCAACAGTCTTAGGTTGATTGACTGTAAGAAGCAATACATCATCAGGATCTAATCTTACAAGTGTGGGTTCTTGTTTAAAGTTAAATCTATGAACTGTATTTTTACCTTCTATTAAAATAGTTTTATTAATAATTCGATTTTTAAAGTAAAAATCTATACTCATAGGTATTTTATAAATACTTGGCACTTTAGTACCTGATTGCGTTTGATCAATTTTTACAGTAAGTACTCCCTCATCCCAATAAGTATCAACTTCTAATTGAGGGTGGCCCGCACCGTAGACCCATTGATCAAAAAACCAGGTCATATCTTTACCTGTAGTTTCGTTAACTACACGAATTAAATCATTAGTTTCTGGGTTACCGTAAGCATATTCTGTTAAAAACTTTTTTTGAAATGCTTTCATATTCTTGTTTCCAATAATATTTCTCAGCATATGAAGAACAGCTGCACCCCTTGGATAAATATGACTATCAAAATTTTGATTTGGCCATTTCCAATATGGATGAACCATTGGACGAGAATACCTATTATTGTATTCATTCAAATAAGATTGCTTTTTCTTCCAAAGATTAATTTTTCCTTCATCAAGTCCTTTGGAATGCGCACTATATAAATATTCGCCGTATGTACCAAAACTTTCATTTAACCATGCATGGTGCCAATTACGCATAGTTATATAATCACCCCACCAATGATGTGCAGCTTCATGCGCCACTAGCCAATGGCTAGGAAAATCCTTTTCAGCTTTTGCATCATGAATTGTCGATTGACCAAGAATAGTTGCTGTTGTGCTTTCTGCACCTCCCCCAATTGCGGGTATTGTAATTTGGTCCATTTTTGGCCATGGATAAGGAACACCATATTCTTTCTCAAAAAAACCTAGAATTTCACTCGTGCGATGAAAAGAACGCATGGCATCTTCTTTATCATTTGGATATACCCAATATGATATAGGTATTTTTCCATGAAAATCATTGATGATTTCAAAAGGGCCAGCAACCATGACATAAAGGTAAGTGGAATTAGGTAATGTTAAATCCCAAGTGTATGTTGCTGAATCTTTTTTAACAGACTTATCTATTAACAATCCATTTGCTAAAACTTTCCATTCAGATTTAACCGTGGCTGATATTGTACTAGTCGCTTTATCTGCAGGATGATCATTGCTTGGAAACCAATGACGTGCGCCAGTTGGGAATGAATGTGTTTGGGCTAAATTTGGGTTATCATCAGTTTTATCAAAAAAGCCTAAACCTAATAATACATTCATCCCAAATTTTGTTGGGTCGGATAGTTTTCCTTTTGAATCATAAAATATTGTATAAGTGATAATATCATTTTTTGAAATAGATCTTTTTGGATTTATAATGAGTAATCCATTTTTTTGTCTAAATTTTAGTTTCTTATTTTTTTCAAATACTGAAGTGACTTCTACCGTTTCAATATTTAATTTGATAGTATTCAGATCAGACTTTAAAACTTTAAATTTTACAGAAGTTTTTCCTGTAAATGATTTAATATGATCATATAGATTTAAATTTATGTCATAATGAAGCACATCAATATCAAAATCAGGTTGCTCTTGAAAAGGCCTGTTATAAACATCAATTTTTTGTGAAAACAGACTAGAAAGAATTGCAATATATAGTATTAAGTATCTCATAATGTTGTAAATATAAAATAAAAACTGCTAAATCCCTCGAGAAATAGCGGTTTTTTGTGAAAAAGTTAGCTAATAATTAATTTTTAATTATCTCACCAGTTTTGGGGTCATATATAATTGGTATTTTTTCATTACTAGATTTTCTCCAACCGACACCTTTCACTGTAATTTTAGATTCACCATAAATATAAGGAATCCAAAAGCTAGTATTATCAATTGATACATCTGTAAGAAATTCAATTTTGTTATTAATAAGTGTGTTGGTTATTGCCCGATCAGCTTTTGGTGTTCCAGTAGGGATAAAGATAATTATAATAGATTTATCTTCGCCAACTACAGTGCCAATATCAACATATGATGAATCCTTTAAATCTAAATCAGGAATTGTACTAACGATAGAAAGCTTTGCTATATTTGTTGTACAACCAGTTAGCAGAATAGATAAAAATAAATAAAACTTAATTAGGCTTGAACCTTTCATATTCTAAACTTAATAATTATAATCTTAATTTTGAATTAATTACTTATTGTAAAAATATCTCTTTATAACTTCTAATTGAATCTATGTGTATACTCTCTCTAGTTTTACATTAACATCACTAATAAAGGTTAAAAAATGAAATTTTGTGTTTTTGTAGGAATCAATTCTAATAGATTTATTGCTAATTCATATAGGAACTATAATTAATGTCTACTGATCAAGTTGCAATTTGTTTAATTATTATCACTACATTTATACTGTTTGTTTGGGGTCGTTGGAGATATGATATTGTTTCAATAGTAGCTCTTTTTACACTAGTGTTAGTAGATAAAATTCTTGGTGGTGAAAGTTCACTGCTAATTGCAGATCCAAGCCAAGCTTTTCTAGGTTTTGGTCATCCCGCAGTAGTTACTGTTGCAACTGTATTAATCATTAGTCGTGCTTTACAAAATTCCGGTGTAGTGGATCTTATAGCGCGATCTGTAAAACCATTTACAAATAATAAGATTACACATATTAGCAGCTTAAGTGGAGTAATAGCCATTTTATCAGCTTTTATGAATAATGTAGGAGCTTTGGCTTTAATGCTACCGGTCACACTCAAAACGGCCTGGGAACAAAAACGTTCGCCTAGTATTTTATTAATGCCTATCGCTTTTGCATCCATCCTTGGAGGAATGATTACCATGATTGGTACGCCACCAAATATTATTATTGCTAGCCTGAGAAAAGAACAACAACAACAAATCCTTTCAAAAGCAATATCAGATACTAATTCTCAAGCGGCTACCTATCTAGAGAATCTAAATATCGTGAAAGAATCATATGAGCCAGCTGCATTTGGCCTATTTGACTTCACGCCAGTAGGTGGTATTATTGCATTATTAGGTGTATGTTTTGTTGCGTTGGTAGGTTGGCGTCTAGTTCCTAAAGAGAATCAAAAAACACCAAGTTCTAATTCACTTTTTTCATTGGATGAATATGTAACAGAAATTCGCGTCCCTAAAGGAAGCTCATTAATAGGTGAATCTATCGGTGAAGTAAACATGCTAACTGGTGACAAACTAACTCTGATTCGCTTTATTAATAATAATGGCAAAGCAACTTCCATTAATCATAATAATAAAATAAAAGAGAATGATCAGTTTCTTGCTATGGCTGACCCTAGTGATTTGAAAGGCATGATGGATGAATATGATTTACGCCTTACTAAAGAAATGCGCTATCGTATTGATTCATTAAAAGATGATAATTCAACTTTTATAGAAGTTGTAGTTTCCCCTGAATCTCCCTTATTAGGACGAGGGCGTAGCTATTTACGAAGAAGATCCTCTAATCAACTAATCCTTATGGCAGTTGCGAGACAAGATAAACCAATACATAAGCGTTTAGGAAAAGTAAAGTTTAGAGTGGGCGATGTATTATTACTACAAGGACCTGAAAAAGAGTTTAAGAACATTATTACTTCTCTTGATCTTTTACCTTTAGCTGAACGAGAAATAGAGGTTGGAGTTTTTTCAAAAGTCAGCTTTGCTTTAATGATTTTTACTGTTTCAATTCTTCTGAGTGTACTATCTATTGTACCTACAACTGTGTCATTTGCAGGTGCAATTTTGGCTTATGTCTTTTCAGGTATATTACCAATTCGCGATTTATATAAAAATATAGATTGGCCAATTATAGTGCTATTGGGCGCTATGATACCTTTAAGCAATGCTCTGCAAAATACAGGAACTACAACACTAATTGCTGATCAAGTAGCAAGTATGACTCAAGGCTTACCATCTTGGTCAATTATTGCTTTAGTTATGGTGATTACAATGTTTATGTCAGATATTATTAATAATGCAGCTACTGCAATGATTATGGGTCCAATAAGTGTAGGGATTGCAATTTCAATGGGCGTTAGTATGGATCCATTTTTAATGTCAGTTGCCATTGGTGCTTCTTGTGCATTTTTAACTCCTATCGGTCATCAGTGCAATGCACTTATATTAGGACCAGGAGGTTATCGCTTTAGCGATTATTGGCGCATGGGTCTTCCATTAGAGATAATTATTACCGTATTAGGAACACCGTTGATATTATATTTTTGGCCATTATAGTGAATTAAAAATGACTGATTCAAAAGTAATAAAAGAATATATATTTAAAGCTAAGCTATATTCTGAGGATAGGCTAATGATAGGCAATTATATTTATGAAAATCGACAAATTTTGAATGGTTGCAAAAGAGAAAGGCTCCCAGTATGAGACATTTTATAATAAAGTCACTAATGACTTTAACATTTATAGTTACAAATGTTATCGCTCAAGACTATGAATATAATCTCCCCATCAAAGAACATATTTTTGAAAATGGCCTAAAATTATTAGTGGTAGAGAGACCGGGTGACAACAGAGTTGCCGCAAAAATATGGACCGATATGGGAGCCTTAAATGAAATTTCCGGTGAATACGGAGCGGCACACTTTTTAGAGCATCTTATGTTCAAAGGCACGCTCACATTAGGTGCCAAAGATTGGAAAACTGAAAAGCCCCTTATTAATGAAATAAATGCCACTGAAAAAGCCATGATTGCAGAGCTTAACCGTGCCAGAAATGACATTCGCGAAAGAGGCGTTTTTCATGATTATCAACATGAAAAAACAACACCAGAGATAACAAGACTTCAAAAACATATTGATGATTTGGAAAGAAAGGTGGAAGAACTGACTATCGAAGGCACTACCATGAAATGGTATCAGGGTTTCGGTGGTACACGCCTGACGGCCTCAACAGAACAGGAGTATATGCATTTTGACATAGATTTACCTGCCAACAGAGTTGATATTTTCCTTCGGATTGAAGCGGACCGTATGACAAACACCATCTTCCGCAAGTTTGATGCTGAGCGGATGATATTGGTCGAACAGAGGATTAGTTCTTTAAATAGGCTAAATACTCGCTATCTGGAGGCTATGGAAGGACTCGTTGGTCGAACCTCAAATGTCTATATCCCCGAAGGCTATATGACCGACTTTAAAAATTACACTCGCCAGTATGAAAGATATCTTTATGACACCTATTTTATACCTAATAACACAACTTTAATTTTTGTTGGTGGTGTCACAATGGATGAAATGATTCCGAAGGTTGAGAAATATTTTGGTGGTTTAGAGCGAAAGCCGGAGCCAACCCGCTACTATGGTCAAGAACCTCTCCCCTCAGGCGAAAAAAGACTAATATACAGAGATAATAAATTAAGCCCTCGTGTTGAGCTTAGATATCAAATCCCTGGTGTTGGGCATCCAGATAAGCCTCATTTTGATGTTATCAAAGAAGTTATGAGGAACAGACTTCAGAAAAATCTTAATGACAAGGAAATTGGCGGAAGTGTTAATGTGAGTACAATGGTTGTTCATACAAATAATTATGGACTTCCCAGTTCAATACATTTTGCAGCTATCTATGAAGATACTGAAAAACTTGATGCAAGTGAGAAAACCATGTTGGCAGAGATTAAACTTCTTTCAGAAAAAAATATTTTAGATGAAGAATTAAAATTTGCCCAAAAAACTCTGCGCACCCAGTGGTATAGAGCAGCCTCTGACCCCAACCGTCTTAATTTCCATATTGGGCATTTTGAGGTTATGGACAGCTGGAAAACCCTGAAACCTTATCTTGAGGCCAGAGACAAAACGACAGTAGAGGATGTCAGACGTTTGGTTAAACAATATTTCATCCCCGATAATCGCACCATTGGTAAAGTCATTCCAAGAGGAGAAGGTCAATGAAACATTTATTGAAAACATCATGCTTGATTTTGAGTTTATTGGCACTTTCACTCAATACCCAAGTTTTAGCGCAAGATCTAACCCATCCTCGCGATATGGAAATTCCTAAAAGTAAATTTAAAAGACCCGACCCTGCTAAATACCAAGTCTCCCTGAAAAATGGTTTAGTTGCCTATGTAGCAAAAGAAGACCAAGTACCACTTGTATCTTTTAGCGCTTTTATAAAAGCTGGTAAAATTGATGGTCTCAAAGAAGGTGCCGCTGAAGCACTGACTGAAGCCTTCCTTGCCGGTCCAAAGAATATCTCTTCAACGGCCTTTAAAGCAGCTTTAAAGCGTATGACGGCGAAATATTCAGTGAAGCTCCATAATAAGTGGATCGAGATTAATTTGAACGTTCCAACAGAAGATTTAGAAGAAGCCTTTAAACTTTTTAGCGCCACAGTAATATCACCCAATATCACAGAAGCAAATATTAAAGCTGCTGCAAGAAAAGCGACCAAAGATATTAAAGTGGACAAAAATGGAGTCATTATTGATGGCTCAAGTAGTGTGGCCGTTAGCAAATTTCATGACATTATTCTTAAAGGTAACATCTTAGGTAAGAAGCTGCTATCAAGTGATTTTGAAGACCTTTCCACGAAAGATGTGGAGAGCTTTCACACTACTTATGTTGTGGCAGGTAACATGACAATTGCCGTTTCAGGTGATATTAATGAAAAGGGTATCAGAAAAAAACTAAAAGCTCAATTTTCAAGTTTGATTAACAAAACGTCTCCTAACCGAAGGAATGTGCCAAAAGTCAAACGTCAGAAAAAACAATATCACTATTTCCCTGCTGATAAGCTCCAAACATGGGTGGTAATAGGGCACCCTCTTGCACCAGTGGCTTTTAAGGATGAAACCGCTTTTGAGGTTATGAATTATATTCTTGCTGGGGGACATTTTTGGACCAGAATGTTTATTGAAACCAGAGACAAATATGGACTGACCAATGATGCCAGTGGATATATTGAAGACCAATGGGATGGATCTGGGAGTTACAGTTTTCACTCATCAAGTCGGCATGATGTCACAAAACAGCTTTATGATAATATCATGAGTGTCATTTATGAAATACAAAAAGAGTCTGTTAGCGATGAGGAGTTAATGATTGCTCATAACGCCCTTGCAGATGGTGTTTATGAAATGAAGTTTAAAGACGGAAATACCACGGCCAGATCATTTGCAATTGAGAAATTAAGATACGGTAATCACAAGCACTCAAAATCATATCCTGTACGGGTTCGTTCTGTTACAAAAAAAGACGTCTTGAGAGTAGCAAATGAATATATGCACCCGGATGCATTCCAAGTGATTATAGTTGGAGAATATATAAACCTTCAATAATAGTAAAAAGGAGTAGTTAGAAATGAGGAAATCAGCAAAGCATCAAGCAATCCTATTCTTTTTAGGAACAATATACTCACAAGAATCTGTTTCTCTTGAAGACTATCAACGCGCAGAAAGCTTTTTGAGTTCTAACACTAGCGCACTTGTATTTCATGCAAATGTCAGCCCAAATTGGTTGGATGATGGTCGGTTATGGTATCGTAATACAGTTGAAGAGGGAGCAGAGTTTGTTCTTGTAGATCCAGTTAAAAAGACACGCAAACTAGCCTTTGACCATCAGCGTATAGCTGACGTACTCTCTAATAAGGATACTACTTATGGACCCTTTGGCCTTCCATTTAGATTATTTAAATATACAAAAAGAGGTCGCGCAATTTCTTTCGATGTAAAAGACAAAACCTATACCTGTAATCTCCGAAATTATCGCTGTACTTCTGAAGATAATAAAGGAGTGGAACTAATAGATAGCTCTCCTAGAGCTCGATATCTTCGTGAACGCACCCGAGTCTTGTCACCAGATGGAAAACTGGCGGCTTTTATTCGGAACCATAATCTTTGGGTTCGAGATGTAACAAGCAAAAAAGAGAGGCAGTTAACCTTTGATGGATTAGAAGATTATGGTTATGCCACAAATAATGCAGGATGGACGAAAGGACCAGGCCCAGTTGTTCTCTGGTCTCCAGATTCTAAAAAAATAGCCACCTTCCAACACGACAGCCGTGGTACAGGGGAAATGTATATGGTCTCCACAAAGTCTGGTCACCCTGAACTGCTCCAATGGAAATATCCTCTTCCGGGCGATAGTCTCATTTTTCGTATCAGTCGTGTGATTATCAATGTCAAAGATGCGAACATGATTCGTTTGAAGATACCCCCTGATCAACATCGCAGTACGAGTGTTGATCATATTGCGGGGCGGGGAGGAAAATTCTTAGATGTTCGGTGGAGTGAAGACACAAAAAATTTAGCATTTGTATCAAGTTCTCGAGATCACAAAGAAGCTCAGCTACGTGTAGCAAATGCAACAACTGGTGAAGTACGTGATATAATGAAAGAAGTGCAAAAAACCTATTTTGAATCAGGTGATGGTTTTTCCAACTGGCATTATTTATCAGAGACGAATGAAGTAATTTGGTTTTCTGAAAGGGACAACTGGGGTCATCTGTACTTGATTGATCTAAAAACGGGAAAGATTAAGAATCGAATCACCAAAGGTGAATGGGCCGTGCAACAGGTCAGATATGTAGATCGTAAAAATCGAAAAATATACTTTTCTGCTGGTGGTAAAGAAGATGGCAATCCTTATTATTGGTATTACTACAGTGTCAATATGGATGGCTCCGAATTAAAACTTCTGACACCGGAATATGCACACCACACTGTCAACTTTTCTCCAAAATATAAATATTTAATAGACAGTTATTCCACGCCAGTTATGCCACCAGTCACTGTTCTGAGGAACATGAATGGTAACCAGTTAGTTAAGTTAGAAGAAGCTGATATTTCACAATTGATGACTACAGGTTGGAAACCGCCTAACCAGATTAAAACCAAAGCTCGCGATGGTGTGACTGATATTTATGGACTTATGTATAAACCCACCAATTTTGATCCAAACAAGAAATATCCAGTTTTAAACCCACTTTATCCAGGTCCACAATCTGGCAGTGTAGGGAGTCGCAGCTTTAGATCATCCAGAAGTGATAAGCAGGCTGTAGCAGAACTTGGATTTATAGTTATTGAAGTCGACGCAATGGGTACACCTGGGCGTTCAAAATCCTTTCACGATGCATACTATGGAAATATGGGAGATAATGGGTTGCCAGATCAAGTTGAAGCAATCAAACAACTAGGTGCTCAGCATCTATGGATGGATCTTGACCGAGTAGGTATTTATGGTGGCTCTGGCGGCGGATTTGCATCTACAGGTGGTATTCTACGGTACCCAGATTTCTATAAAGTGGCCGTCTCAGGTTCTGGCAACCATGACAATGCTACCTATGAAGACGACTGGGGTGAAAAATGGCAAGGAATGCTCATTAAAAATGTGGATGGCACCACGACCTATGATAATCAGGCTAATCATCTCTTAGCAGAGAATTTAAAAGGCAAGCTACTACTGGGCCACGGTTCACTTGATGGGAACGTACCCGTCAATAATACATTATTAATGGCAAAAGCCTTGATTGATGCAAACAAAGATTTTGATATGCTTATTTTCCCTAATAAAGGTCATGGACTTGGGCAATATTGGATGAGACGAAGGTGGGACTATTTTGTACGTCATTTAATCGGAGTAGAACCACCAAAAGAATTTAAATTAAAATGAAACGCCTCTACCCTTTTTAAAATGTTACCCATTTATTACCCAAAACTATTGTCATAGTATGTCAAAACAAGTCTTTATAAATACAAACAAAAAACCCTCCAATTAAGGAGGGTTTTTCATTCAAAAGTAGATACCTACTTTTGCGGTGCCCGAGGCCGGACTCGAACCGGCACGGCTTATTCAGCCAACGGATTTTAAGTCCGTCATGTCTACCAATTCCATCACCCGGGCAATATTTAAAGAGGCGTCGGCCGGATTCGAACCGGCGAATGGCGGTTTTGCAAACCGATCCCTTAGACCACTTGGGTACGACGCCATTTAATTAAATTTATTTTTTAATAAACAGGGTCGGAAATTAGGGTCATTTTTCAATAAATCAATCAAGCAAATCTAAATAATAATTCTCTTACTGCCTCCATTTTGACATTCAATTCATTTATAGCTTGAGTTTGTAGCCAAATTTGTATGGAAAGTGATAAAAATCCAACGATCATTAATCCGTAGAGAACTTTTATATGTTTTTGCAAAGAAGTACTCCTTTCAATCAATTATTTTATAGAGTTAATTTTAATTATGGAAATAAAAAATTTAAACATGTATCAACGCCTTAGGGATTTCAATATCCCTACAATTGTTTTAGATGAGATATTCTCAAATGATGACGATCTTAAAACTTTAGAAAAATCTTGGAAAGATTTAATCAAAGATGGATTAAATAATGATGAAGTTGCTGAATCAATTGGCAAGGTAATACTAGATGAATTAGGTGAAGAGTTCATTCAATCAATATCTGATTCTAAAGAAAAATAATGATAACGAATATTGGAAGGTTCTTTCTTTCTGATAGGTTTTTCATATTTAATTTTAGAGAAAGATTTAATATCGTTTGTAATTTTAGTCATTTTATTTTTTAATACTTTTTTAGCTCCGTATTCATCTAATAGTATATACTCATTACAGCTTTGATAAGCCTTATTTAATAGTGCTGATTTGGGTTCATCCATGTAAAGAATTGGGTTAGACTCCATTCTTAGTTTCATTCTGAGCGCAATTTTATAATTTTCAATAGATTTATCATTAGATTGACAAAAGACTACACTCATCAAAAATAGTATTATAAGGCTATATTTATTAATTAGATGTTTATTCATCTTAGTTCAAAGTTAAATAAGTAATGAATAATATAATACAATATGCAAATGACGAAGATTTACCAGTAAAAGTCTTTGCTTTTTCTGAGTCAGATGCGAGTTGACTATCATTCACTTCTTTTCTTACTGATTTAACAAAAATTTTATTTTCACATTTTCGTAAATCTAAGTGATATTGAATTTTTTCAGAAAAGTTTAACGAACGAAAACCTGATTCTCTAGCTTGTTTTATAATCAAACTATTACAAAAATCTTTTTTCTCTTTGTCAATTTGGCTTTGCGCAGTTGACAAAATTAAAAAGGTTAATATGGTAGAAGTTTTTACCATCCAAAAACAAAATGTAATTTAAAAACCGGCATTTTTTTAATGTTCATAGTAGGGCCATCAACTTTATCACCATCTAATTTCCATTTATTTTCTGAGTAAGAATTTTGCATAAAACCAGCTTTTCCATCAACTGCAAACCATGGATAGATATAATATCTAAACCCTATCATACTTGTTAATCCCAACCATCTTTTAGTCATTTCTCCTTCAGTCAAAAGTTTAACACTTGAGTTCCCAAACTTATTTAAAATTGAATCCCAATCTGAAGAAGCCCCCTTAGAAGACAACTTGATTATGCCTTTATTATACATTGGTGCTAACATAAAGTTGAGCTCCATCTTTTTTCTTGGATAGTAAAATGTTTCAAATGTTATCATACGATATGAAATTGTTCGAAAATAATCAGAATCACCTATTTTACCAGAATGATAAGAGTTAGATCTAGAATAACCAATTCTTGCATTAGGGTAAAACTGGTATTTAACACCCCAATCAATTAATATATTTTTTCCAAAAGCACTAAGAGATGGGATAACAGAATTTGAATCAGGATCTAAATATCCAAGAGAAGGTTTATAAAATCCACTTCCTAAGTGAAAAGAAAGTTTAGGTTGCGCACTTATTACTGTTAATGCGAAGATTAATGTTATTAATAGCTTATTTATGTTTTGAAACAATAGAATCATTTACAAAAATTACAATATAATTAATCCATTGTCATACATACATACTGATTGAAAATTATTTAAATTAATTAATGAAAGTTATACGATTTATCCTAATAATTGGATTTGTTTTTCAATCAATTCATGCACAAGCACCAAAACAATACAATGTTAAAGGAACCGCTTATTATAAGTCAAATATTTTAATTGAAGAGGCTGAAGTAATTTTAATGGATACTACTGAAAAAGTAATTTCACGTACAAAAACTTCAAAAAAGCTCCTAAAAAGATTTGGTGGAGGAAAATTTACTTTTTCAAATATTAAACCTGGCCATTATAAAATTCGCATTATAACAGAAGAAGAAGTGAATATCAATCATCGTTTTGAAGTAAAAAACAAATCAATTAATGTCGGAAGATTATATCCTTTTAAAGAATTTCCAAAATATGTTCAAACTGACTATCCATCAACGAATTTATTTAAAATGCGACGTTTTAGTACTGAACCTACTCCAGGTGACTCAATCAATATAAGACATATAATAGTTGATCTTAATGGCATTGCAAAGACAGTTGTTGTTGACTCTGTTGTTGACGATTCAACTTATTATACAGATGCAAATAATTTAAATACAAATATGATTCAAAAAGATAGTACTTATTTTATATATAATGATTATGGAGTATTTATTTTTAAATCTCGATCTTTTAAAGATCGAATAAATGAACTTCAACAACGTGACGGTTTTATAATCTTTCAAAATAATGACACCCTTTATTTTGATAATATTTTTTTTGAAAATGAAATGGATAATCCACAAGTAGCTACATTTCATTTATCTGATAGTACTATTAATACAAAGTATCACTCTATTTTTGATATATATAAAGTTAGAACAGGACCTTCATATGTTAGCACTTCAGTTAGAAAAGGATTTTGGAATGGTATTTACACAATAGGTGGAATTGTTACATTACAAGCACTTGTAACAAAATCATTCAAGCCATACTTATCATTGGCCCCTGATTTTACTCCTCCTATTGAAGGTAACTATGGAACAGTCGTAACAATTATTCCACTTTTTACTTTAGGTAGAATAACATATGATTGGTATAAAGATAAACGTTCAAATTATTTTATGCCAACACATGAAAATGATCCATACCCAAAAAATATGTTTGTTTTTTCTTTTTCTAAATGGGTATGGAAAAAATCACAGCCTGTTATAAAACCAATAATTAATAGTCGTTTAGTAAAATGGTGGAGCAATAGAAAATTAAGAAAAGTACAGAAAGAAGCAGCTAAACGGAAATCCGCTTCCGACTAAGAGCAGGAACTCCAAATAATCGAGTAATTTTATCTGCTAATTTCCAAGATATTTGCCCTAACGCTAATAAAGGTCTAATAGGACCTGCGTTAACTATAATCTCACATGAACCCTTCTTTAAAGCTTTTATAACCGCATTGGCAACTTTTTGCGGACTAGAGGTACCTAAAATTTTAGGAGCGTCGACATTTCCATCAAAAAACATCCCTGCCTCTGATACAAAACCAGGGCAAATAACTGAAATATCTATTGGAGAATTTTTATATTCTTGACGTAAGGCATCTGACCACATTAATAAGCCAGCTTTAGATGCAGAGTATACTGAATTATATGCCACACCTTTCTTTCCAGCTAAGGAGGAAATATTTATTATATGTCCTGATTTTTGATTAATCATTTTTGGTAAAATACACCGAGTAAGCTCTAATGGAGCTCTTAAGTTTGTAGAAATTATATTCGAGATGGCATCTTTACTAAGATGGTCAAAATGCTGATAATTTTCTATACCTGCGTTATTAATTAATAAATCTATTGGCCCAAAATCATCCCAGATGTTTTTAATAAGATTTTCTAGTTTATTTATTTGAGTTAAATCAATGGATACAATATTACACTTCTGTCCGGAAAGTTGAATGTCAGATTTTGTTTTTTCAAGACCTTCAATATCACGCGCAATAGCAACAATTTTTACACCCTTTTCTGCGAGAGTTTTTGCAATATAAGGTCCTAATCCTCTGGAAGCACCTGTAACTATGGCCGTTTTTCCGGCTAAATTCAATCTATAGTGATCCAGACAGGTTTTGTATTGCAGTAAGCAACTCTACAGGATCATTTGGATGAGGTGCATTCGTTGGATCAAGTATATCCATTTCTGCTGCTGCATTAGTATACTCACCTATATAATAATGCGCTTGAATCTTACTCATCCTTACATGTTTATAATTAACAGAAGCCTTGTGGGTAAACTGATAGTTTGGATATTCAGTTAATACACTATTTGCAGCACTAATGATAAAAGTTGTAGAAGTTTTTTCTAGTGCTAAAACACCACTAATTGCTGCTCCTGCTAAAACATCATAATAACTATTCATTGGTAAAAAGTTGTTATTGGCACAGCTTAAAAAATTATTATAGGAAGCCAAAGCATAATCATTAGTACCACGTTCAAATAATAAAGACCAACCTAGGCCATGCATAGCTTTATCATAGATTGTATCATAGATGCTACTTACTCTTGCTTGATTCATAGCATTAATAAATGATTTTCTACTTTCACTATAATTACTATCTTCAAATTCATCCCAACCTTTAGTGATATCAGAAATAATTTCAGAAGAGATGTCCATTATTCCCGACAATGCAATTGAGGCAGGGCTTGTAATGATCGAACTATTATGAACTATCTTTAAAGATTTTGAAGAAGAACTTATAGTTGGTGTATAGCGTACTGTAATTGTCTCAGATTGTCCTGCAGAAATAGTCAGAGATGTAACCTCACCTAATATAGTAAAATCGCTAGAGGGTATAGAAAGTATCAACTCAAGATCAAAACCTGATGACACCTCATTTATAAAATTCACTTCTAAGTCTTTTGAATCTCCAGGCTGAACTAAGCCATACTCTAACTTTGTTTTATCAAAAGAAAATGAAACTGGCCCAACACCTACTCCCCTTACATACATTTCAAAGAAATCATCGTTGTCATTAGAGACTGTTAACCTTCCATTGTATTCTTGAGCTTCACTAGGTTTAAATGTTACATAAATTTCTTTTGATTCATTTTTTTGAAGTGTTAAAATGCCACTGAAATCCATTTTAAAAGCTGGGGAATCCATTAATTTAATTTCCCCAACAAAAGCTTCAGTGGAGTTTTCAGTATTTTTTATTTGAATTCTTTGAGAGATACTTTGATTGATTTCAATTTTACCAAATTTATGCTCCGCTGGTGGATCAAAAATAATTTCAAAGCTAGGTCCTTTTTTATCTTCACATGAAATAAAAAAGAAAGAGAGACTAATTAAAGAAAAAATATAATTACGCAACTTCATCGTGAAATAATCATCTTTTTAGTTTGTGAGAAATCACCAGAGTTTAGTTGATAAAAATACAGACCACTACCAACTGGATTTCCAAAGCTATCTTCACCATTCCAAAGAATATTAAATCTACCTGCTGGTTGAGCAGTATTTACTAGCGTTACAAGTTCCCTTCCAAGTATATCATAAATAATTAGAGAAACATGGCCTGATTGAGGCAAATCATAACCAATACGAGTTTCTGGATTAAATGGATTTGGATAATTTTGAGCTAAAGCAAAGTCTGTTGGTATAGATAAATCTTCCGTTACGGATAATGGCATTCCACTTCCACGAGCAATTAAAGTATAATGACCAAGATGAGTACCAACACCAATAATAGATAAACCATCTTCAGATAAAAATGAAGGTAATTCACGCCAAAGTTCACCATCCCAATAGCCAATAGATACTTTATTTATATCTACATTATTCAACCTAAAAGCTATTTTTGCTCCATTTGCTAATTTTTTACCAACAGGGCCAATAGTATAAATAGGGCCAAAATTAAAGTCTTTAGCTAATTGCATTTCATCAGATTTTTGACCAAAAGCACCCATTCCTGCTATTAAATATAGATTTTCATCTAAACTATTTTCAGGAATAGTTACTCTATAAACACCATCCCTTGAAGTAATTTCACCACCTTTACTTGAAAGTGTGTAATTAACATTATAATTAAATGTAGTATCAAAAATAGTTGAACTGTATAAATAGTTTCCAGAAACATTAATATCTAGAGGACCAGAGGCATTTAATCTATAATTAGAGACTAAAATAGAATCGTTATTTGCTAAGGCAGAGTTTGATACAACTTGTCCATTTCCAGCATTATTAATAATCACTGTTGTATTCTCTGAATCAACAATAGAATTACCAATAATATAAATCTTTAATTCATCTGTAAAAATACTATGTTGCATAAAACCAGCATGAAGCTTTGGAGTTGTTGAATTTTTTAGAAGCCACGTGGTTCTAAACATAAAGTTCCAACCATCCAAAGATGAGCCACCAACGCTAAAATTAGCCATGCTTGAAATTTTTCCATTTCCATTATAATTATATGCATAGGTGTGATTTTCACCTGAGTTATTCATACCAAAGTAAGTACCTATTGTATCATCATCAACAATACCAACTACTATTTCACCTAAATTAGTTAGGTCATCTTTAAAGGTAGTAAGGTCAACATTGACATCACCTATTCCACTTACTCCACTCTCTTTACCATCAAAAAGTATTGGAGGAATTATATCAACTACTCCACCATTATCATCCGTTTTTTTCCATATGTGAATATTAAAATCTTTATCAGCAGTTTGAGGAACGGTAGAACCACCAAAATCTTGAGCAAACCCTAAGTTAGCACCAAAACCGATTAATTGATTCTCTCCCACTATTGGATCAAAATCAACAGCCCAGCCTTCCCCTTCACTGTTATTTCCAGACCCAAGATAACCAAAAGATCCACCGCTATATTCAAAAACGTCCACCTCTCCATCGTCATATGTTATTAGTTTTGTTGCTGTCCACCCACCTGTATTTTTCCCTGTTGAAAAATATTGATAGTTTACATCATTAGTAAAATACTTATCATTGTTTGCAACCATAAATACAACACTATTAATAGTTGATGTATCATTATAAACGATATATTCTTCATTGTCTGTTACATCATTTATAAGTACATCAGTATCAGTGAATTCTATAGATTTATAAATAGGCGTATGTCCTCCAGATGAGGTGAATGTTATAGGTAAAGAATCAGCACTCGAAGAATAATATATATAATTTACGTCATGCTCTTTAATCGATTTTATTTCTGATTCTACTTGACCGGATAAATGCCATGCTGTTGGTTTTGCTTTCCCAACTGGATAAGTATATCCATAAGCTGCATCTATAGTCTTATCATTTAAATAGTTTGCAATGAACCAATTTGAAAACCATGATTCTGTAGTTAATCCAGTATTGTAATATGCCAAAAGTTGTTGAAAGGCAGTAAATCCTGAAGCATTTATATTTTGAAACACTTTCAAAGACTCATCTCCTAATTGCTCTACAAAATATAGAACAAAAAGAGCACCCATATCATAATGGACACCAGCTTGTTCCCAATTCCATCCAATATCACCCACATTACTTAAATAACGACTAAAAGAAACACCAACATCACCATAGCCACAAATAATGATAGCCATTTCACTTAAGCCTTCATTGAACTTTGAACCTTTATTTGTATAATTAGAATGAATTAGATGTTGAGCTTCATGCGCAATAACAGATTTCGAATATTCATCATTCATAAAAATATCAATATATAACACATCCCGTTTATTACTTCCCGTCTGATCAGTTTGATCTAGTGGGCTAAAATAGCCTCCTATTCCAGGTGGAAGATCGGCAAAAACATAATCCACTATACCATCACCATCTTTATTTGGTACATCACCAAAATAGTTGAGCAATAGATCATAGATGCCTTTGGTAGAATCACGAGATGCACCAGGCGTACTTTCTTCAAATGCTTTTAAGTAGGTTGCAGCTTCTGTCGCTGTTATTGCAGTGCCAATTTTAGCAGTATCTGCCCATATAGCTGAATGAGTACCCTTTGCTAATAATTCTGTAACAAGCTCAACAGTTTCTTCACCACCATTCCCATCATCAACATTAACAAAAAAAGTTTGAAGATCTCCAACCTTTGATGTTTTATACATTGTTCGAGGCATTAACATTCTTTGATAAAGTGAAGGATTCTCTCTTTTAATTTTTTCTAGGCGCTTAGCAAAAAACTCATCATTTAATTGAGGAGTAAAACATAGTGCTCTAGATATACTTCCATCAGGTTTATCAATTAAACCAGATGAAATAATAGCATGAGAGTATTGTGCAGTGGATATACATACACACAAAACAAAAAATATCTTAAGGATGAGTCTATTCAAAATTATTCCGATATAGTTAACTAAATTATTAATTTAATAATTGAAATAGAATAACTATTACCTAGGCAGTCGTTTTTCCATATCAGCAACTACGTAAGCCATGGTGCCCATGGTAGCAACGCATTGGTTAAATTCACCTAAATCTAGCTTATCCCATGTATCTGCATTTGTATGGTGATACCAAAAATATTTAGTTCCATCAACGTTTAGGCCCATTCCAGGAACACCTTCCCGCATTATTGGACCAATATCCGCACCACCGCCACCCTTAGTTATTTTTCCTGATTCAATAGGATAAAGTAAAGTGCCTATATCTTGTAAAATAGTCAAAGCTTCATCTGAACCCGTAAAACCAAACCCAGAAGGTTTGAAAACTCCAGCATCTGATTCCATTGCCAAAATATGATCATCTAGTTCATCTATATGCGCATCTCTATATGCATTTCCACCCCTCAATCCATTCTCTTCATTAGTCCACATAACAACTCGGATAGTACGTTTTGGACGAAGGCCTAAATCTTTCATCAATTTAACAGCTTGCCATGCCGCAACACAGCCTCCGCCATCATCCATTGCTCCTTGGCCAACATCCCAAGAGTCAATGTGACCACCTAATACGATGACCTCATTTGGAAATTCAGAACCAGTTATTTCACCCATAACATTTCTTGACAATGCATCAGGCTCAAATTTTCCTTCCATGTATAATTTGATTTTAACAGATTGACCTCTATTAACCATTCTTGCAATCATTGCAGCATCTTCAACCGTAATTGCTGCATGTGGAATTTTTCTTACACCTTCCTCGTAGCGCATACCACCAGTATGTGGCGTATTCATTGAGAATGGTCCAACTGATCTAATAATACTTCCTAAAGCTCCTGCTTTTGAAGCTGCAATTGCGCCACCAGATCTGTACTGAACAGTTTGACCATAGCTTGTAAAAGGAACATTGAAAAGTACGATTTTACCTTTAGCTTCAGAAGCTCTAGCTTCTAAATCTTCAAAACTACTAACAACTACAACTTCACTTGTAATTCCATTAGGACCAGTGCCTATACTTCCGCCCAACCCTAACATATCTAAATTTTTCTTCCATGGTGAAATCATTTGTGCACTTTCATTCCCTCTTACCCACTTAGGCACCATAACATCCTCAGCATGAACATTTTCAAGGCCATCAGCTTCCATTTCTTTAAGTATCCAATCCAATGCTTTCTCAAGATTATCACTACCACTGAAGCGTGGACCAAAAGTATCGCACATATCAGCAAGCCTATTAAACCCTAGAGTATCATTCAAAGCTGCTTCAATTAGCTTATTACCATTAGTTTCAAATTTTTTCGCAATTTTACCTAATTTAGAATTATTAGTTAAATTTTGTGTATTACATCCAGAAAAGAATGTAATAATTGTTAAAAGGATTATTCGTTTCAAAGTATTCTCCATTAGATTAATATTATAATTATCGTTAAGTAATTAGACAAAGTTAAAACTGAAAATACCAATAATAGTTAAGATAAAATAGTTAACTAAAATAGCTGCGCCTTCATAGTCTTTTGCATACCTTTGACCAAAAAATAAAGCAATCAAGTTTATACCAACAATAATTAAACCATTCAGTATTAAGCTCGTATCGTTATTAAGCAAACCAAATAAAGATCCACTCAAACATAACACTCCACTAAATACTTCTAAAAGTAAGATAATAAATAACATTGGCTTTACATATGACTTCAAAAAAGTTTTTGAAAAATGCCCTTTTAGCCACGTGTAATTCCCTTGCCAATCTATAACCTTATCAACACCTGATTGAAACATACATATGCCCATAAATAAGCCAATTAATATTTGACAAATTTGTATTAAACTTAAATGGCCCATAATAGTTTTACTATTTTTTCTTAATAGTTGGGTATGTAATACCAAGTTGATCCAAATAAGTCTCATATTTACTTGGGTCATAGTAGAATTTTTTCATCTCATCTCTATAATTACGCATAATCTCTTCATTTAACTCAATTGCTGGTTTGTCCGTTTTACGTATCATAGGTTGATATTTGGTTTCTTTTGTCTGGTTCTTAAAATATTTTTTCGCATCTTTTACTAAACTTTTATTTGTAAATAGATCTACAAGCGTCATTGCTGTCACTTTTGCACCAGCAACAGCCCCTTTATGAGCGATAGGAGTTGCCATAGAAATACCATTAAGCCAATTATGACCTGGAAGTCCTGGTATATTTGATGGAAAACGTAATGTTACAGTTGGGACTGTCCAACTAATATCACCTATGTCATCTGATCCACCACCCCAATTATTTTTACTTGAAACTGGCCCTCTCAATGAATCTAATTCTGTTGGGAGACCTTTTATTTCTTTATTTCCAGCTTCTTTTTGAACTGCCTTTGCTAGAGTTTGATCTTTTTTGTCCCAAACAGGAAGTCCAACTTCTTTTATATTTTTATACATAGCGCGTGCAATTGGCTCATTAAAATGTCGTGGCCAAGCAGAACCTAATATTCTGGTAGAAATAAGTTCTGTTCCACTCATTTTAGCTGCGCCTTCAGCAATATCATTTGAGTAATCAAACAGTTCCATGATATGCTCATAATCTAGTTCACGTAAATAATACCATACTGAAGCATTTCTTGGAACAACATTTGGCTGATCTCCACCATCAGTAATTATATAATGAATTCGGTATGGTGGACGCAAGTGTTCTCTACGAAAATTCCAACCAATGTTCATCAATTCTACAGCATCTAAAGCACTTTTACCTCTCCATGGTGAACCAGCAGAATGAGCTGTTTTTCCTTTGAATGAATACTCTACTGAAAGTAATCCATTACCCCCAGCCTGCCCATGTGTGACGGCTAAATTACTACTGACATGAGTAAAAATACAGGCATCAACATCTTTAAAATACCCATCTCTAACAAAATACGCTTTTGTAGCGACTAATTCTTCAGCGACACCCGGCCAAATTTTCAATGTTCCCTTCATCTTTTCATTCATCATAATTTTTTTCATAGCAATTGCTGCTGCGACAATTACGGCTTGACCAGAATTATGACCTTCACCATGACCAGGTGCACCTTCAATAATAGGTTTATGGTAAGCAACGCCAGGCATTTGTGATGATTTTGGAATACCATCTATATCAGAACCCAAAGCAATTACTGGTTTACCTTTACCCCATTCTGCCATCCAAGCTGTAGGGATACCGGATATTCCACGGGTAACCTTGAAACCATTTTGCTCTAAAATACCAATTAAGTAATTAGATGTTTCAATTTCTTGAAAGCCTAGCTCTCCAAAACTAAAAATCATATCCACCATTTCTTGAATGAGCTTTGATTGAGATTCTACTTCTTCAACCACTTTAAGCTTTAAATTGTCTGAAGGTAGATTTTCAGCAAATAAAAATGGTACAATTAATATATAAATAAGTGATTTAAAATTTGTTTTTTTCATAAGTAAAATTCCTCTCATTTAGTTTAAACCTCATTATAAGTTAATATTCGCAACACCATAGTTACTTTATCAAACTTTCTCTATATTTAATATTATTATGGAGTGGTTAAAAGATAATTATACAATACTAATCGCAAATGACCTTGCGAGAAGTTTACTTATTATTATTGGCGCAATTCTAATTGCTAAAATAACAGATTTAATTTTTATTGGTTTTTTTAAAAGAATTACTTCGCGTACCAATACAAAATTAGATGATAAAATTGTAAACCTATTTCATAGACCAATTTTTTATTCAATCCTTTTTATTGGATTTTCAATGGCTGTTAAAACAGCTTCTTTACCTGATTATATTGATTTTGCACTAGTTGGTATTTTTAAGACAGCAACAATAATTGTTTGGCTATTTTTAATTTCTAAAATATTTATTATTTCTATGAATTGGGCATCAGAACAAACTGAAACCCCCCTTCTTCAACATAAAACTTTACCACTTTTTAATAATTTAGGGAAAATTGCTCTTGGACTATTTGGTACATATTTTATCTTTCTTAGTTGGAATATAAATATCAATGGAATACTTGCATCTGCTGGTGTATTGGGTGTGGTGCTAGGTTTAGCTGCAAAAGATACCGTTGCCAATTTTTTTGCAGGCATCTTTTTAATGGCAGACTCTCCATTCAAAGAAGGTGATTATATACTTTTAGAAACAGGTGAGCGTGGTTATGTAAAAAGTATGGGACTACGTTCTACACGTTTTATGACAAGAGATGATATTGAAATAACTATCCCTAATTCAGTAATTGCTTCTTCAAAAATTGTAAATGAAAGTGGTGGGCCCGAAGATATTGAAAGAGTACGAATTTCTCTGACAGTTGCTTATGGATCAGATATTGATGAAATAAAATCTTTATTAAAAAATATAGCACTTGATAACAAAAATGTACAAAATGAACCTGAACCAAGAGTTCGTTTTCGTGAATTTGGTGAATCAGGTATTAAATTACAGCTACTTTTTTGGATATATAAACCAGAAATACGTGGTAGGACAGTAGATAAGGTCAATACTGATATTTATAAACAATTTGCATTAAATAATATCATTATCCCTTATCCTACAATGAAAGTATTAATGCCAGAAAAATAAAGTTTTATATTTCTTTTTCCTTCTTTATTCTATCTAAATAAGTAGCTTACTTTTAAAAAATATCCATCAGATTGTCTTTCAATTGTTTCAAATCGAAATCTATTAGGTTCTTTCATAGCAGAGCCATAGCCTAAGAATACTAATGTTCCGGGGGTTGGCCTATAAGAGAATAAAAAATCAGCCTGAATACTATTTGTCTCAACTGCTTGCGATAGAGAGTAATCTCCATCTTCATTCTTAAAATATACAGGTAATTCAGTTCTAGAATTATCTCTTAATGAATCTCTATATCTGGAAGTATATTGAACTACACCTCGCAGAAAAATTGATGGTGTTATTTGATATTCAATTTTAACTCTCGGAGTTCTACTCTCAGATACTAAGGACTTATCTGAAGGGCGATAGTTTTGTTGTTGATTGTATCTTAATGACATACGAACTTGATCGGTAGGGTTCCATTTAATCTTTGATTCTATAAGATAGATATCACCGGGTGCCCATTCATCATAATTTGGATCTCTTCCAAAACCATACTTGAAACTTGCAGAAAAACTTTCTAACTGAGGTGTTGTTAATTCAAACATAGCTCCAACATTATAAAGTTCATCCGTTCCTTTATATGGAATAAACTCATTATTAGAGTTTATATAATAATTTGTATAAAACTTTTCAGGATAACCAAAATATTCTATCCAAGTAAAATTAGTAAATCTCCATCCACCTTTAAATTGCATAGAAAAAGAGGGATACATTCTTCTATCATCAGGCTTGTCATTTGAGATAAAACCATCATAACTCCAATTTCCAGTTAAACGATATGATAAAGATAGTTGTTCTAATAGCGCGTCTTCTTTACCATAAAAACGACGAGTTGGGCCTCCTGAAATAGTTACATAATCTCCTCTTTCAACAAATCCAACTGCTGGATTAAAGTCTCCATGGTAAGCAGTTGTAGAAAATGAACTTGACCATTTTCTACCAGAAGCATTTGCAGCAATATTCCACATAGGTGCTATTTCACCACTTTCAAGATTACTATTTGTTACGCTAAATCCACTTTGCGCACGAAATGAATATTTATCTTTAGCTATAAATTTTCCATCTAAAGCAAAAACTCTATTTGACCAATCATCATGAATACGATCAGTATAAACAAGCCCTATATGATTTTGATCAGAGATATCTCTTTTTAGACGAATTGCATTCACATAAGCAGCATCAATTTTTGCTATTGAAGGACCAGTGTTATCCGCTGCAGAAATTAAGCCAACAGTGGTATTACCTATCTTACCTGCGATTTTAGCTGCTGCAGCAGGATTTGCAATTTTTCGAGTATAAATTAATCTAGTAGGGGTTCTAAATAATTCAATACCATCTAGAAAAAAAGGCCGTTTTTCTGGAAAAAATAAAGACCTTCTTGGATCATAATTAATTTGTGCTACATCTGCTTCAATTTGTGAAAAGTCAGGATTAACCGTTCCATTTAAAATGATATTAGAAGATAAGCCGTAACGCATATTTACTCCCAATAGGTCATTTGATGAAGATTTGTACTTTTCAGGAGCAGGACCTCTTTGTAAAGATGTTCTAAATTCGGGACTAATTTCAAATATTTTATCACGATCAATACCAGAAATATTAACAAGTTTTCCACTTTGTGCTAGAAATGAAGCCACGTCTAAATTCACATTAAATAGGGTTGATCTATAACCTGAATGTTGTACTCGTCTTAAAACATTAAAACCCCAATTTTGAATATCTGATTTTTTATACCTTAAACTTTTAAATGGGATTTCAATCTCAACCACATATCCTCTATCAGTCAATCTTCCTTTAGATGTAAAAACATAGTCAGGATTATCATCCAAATTAAATGTTAATGTTGAATTTCTAGATGTTGTAGTCCTATCCGTTATAATTCCATCACCTTGTTGACCAATAGGATTAACAGCAAAAGCATATGCGGATCTCTGGTCATCATAAGTATCTAAAAATAAAAGTATGTAGTCATCGTTTTCTAAATTATCACGATCAGCTAAAGTTGAACGGACTTCATCATGAATTTCCCAAGCTGTTATACCTATGTATAAAGCTTTTGAAGTATACCAAATCTTTATATGAGTATCATCTTCAGCTGGACGACCATCTACAGGTAAATAACTCGTAAAATTTGATAAAAACAATGATTTTGACCATGGTTCTTCATCTAAAAAACCATCTATATTTACATTTACTTCATCAAAAAGAGGAGGCGTAGATTCAAGACTCTTATTCGAGTCTATCACTTGTGCAAATAGACAAATTGGTAAAAATAAAATTAACGAACGTGTTTTAAGCAATATATTTTTCAATTGTTAATGATCTTTCTTTTATATTTTTGAACTTTATTCTCCAATATATCTCCAACATAAATAGTTCCATTTTTATCAACAGTTATATCATGGTATCTATTATTAGAACTAGTGAATGTAACCAATGTATCAAATCTTAAATTAAGTTTTAGATCTAAATCAAATCGAAAAATATTTGACCTTTTATCATTACTTTCTTCAATTATCCAATAATCTATTCCAAAAACTTCATTATTTTCAACACTAACAGAATACAATTGTTCAGTAATAGTATTTTGCCACAATGAGATAAAAATTCCATTTTTATCAAATTTTTGGATCCTATTATTCTCTCGATCTGCTACGTAAATATTTTCATACTTATCAAGATCAATACCATGTGGTATATTAAACTCACCTTCATCCTTGCCAAATTTACCCCATTCAAATAAGTATTGGCCAGTACTTGAAAATTTTATAACTCTACTGTTACCGTAACCATCACTAACATAAAAAGATCCATCTTTTGAAACTGCAATATCTGTGGGTAGATTAAAATGTGACTCATCATCACCACTAATACCCTCTTCACCAATTTTAAGTAGTAGGTTTCCATTTGAATCAAATTTAAATATCTGATGCAAACCAACATCTGTCACCCAAATGTTATTTTCATGATCAACCTCTAAACCATGTGGCATGATAAAAATTTCATCCCCCCAACTGTTTAACAATTCTCCAGTATTATTATCTATAGTAACTATAGTTTTATCCTTGATTTTTTCTGTAGGCATAGGTTGTTGCCATCCTCTATATGCTCTGTGAAATACAACAAGGTTATTATTAATATCTATTGACAGCCCAGTAGGATTCCCCAACTCAATATCATTTGAAACATTTGACCATTTCTCATCAAAGTTATATTCATTTTTGATTGATTTTTTTTCGCAGGAATATTGAGTACAGCACAATATTAAAAGTATGACTAGAAAATTGAAAAATCTATTTTTTATCATTCCATTTCCATAATTTTTTTATAATTAACCTTGTCCGTGTCACCTTCGGTGCTGATTAACAATATATTTGTATTTGTATTTAAAAAATTATATTTTTTATTTTTTTTAAGAGCAATTAGCGCTCCTAAGCCACTAGCTCCAGATTCACCTGCAATTATAACTGAATCATCTTTAATAGGATTTGAAAGAATACGCATTGCTTCCTCAGTTAAATTATCACTTATTGATATTGAAGCTGAAATACTATTTTTTAAAATTTGCCAAGCTAACGTGGAAACAGTTCCGCAATCAAGACCAGCCATACATGTACTTTGATTATTATTCACTTTTACTCTTTTTCCAGCTTTAATGGATTCAAATAAACAATTTGCTGAAAAAGGTTCAACACTGATAAACAAAGGAAAATCTTCCCAATTATTTAATACATAACTAATTATTGAGGCAGCCCAACTTCCAACACCAGTTTGAAGAAGTATTAAATCGATTTTTCTATCATTTATTTGACTGGTTATTTCATGCATTTGAGTCCAATAACCTTTCATTATATCTAAAGGTATTTTTTCATACCCTTCCCATGCAGTGTCTTGAATTAAGGACCATGAATCATTTTTCTCAGTATTTCCCTGCACTACTCGTTTATTAGCAATTTCCACTGCAGTGTCATACCCTTTATCGATAACAATTACCTCTGCATTCATATCCTTTATTGCATTAACTCTATCACGAGCTGATCCTTTTGGCATATAAATTATGGCTTTTCTTTTAAGTTGTTGCGCCATCCACGCAACAGCAAGTCCATGGTTTCCATCAGTTGCTGTACAGAAAGTTGTTATATCTGGATTCTGTTCAAGTTGCTTTTTCATTGCATAAGATGCACCTAATACCTTAAATGCATTTAATCCAAAACGATAGCTCTCATCCTTTATTAAGATACTTCCAACACCCAATTTTTTGGAAAGATGATTTAGTTCAATGAGTGGAGTTTCTATATTTCCAAGAGACTTATGAAATGTTAATACATCATCCATTTCTGATGAAGAAGGAAAAGAACTCAATACCTTTTTAGTTTCATCAAGACTGAACATTTTATTATTTACTAGATTAATTTTCACTTTATTATCTCTTTTATAAAACAAACCTCATATTAAAAATTGGCGAACCTGTAGAAATTACACTGTTTAAATTAAAGAAAAAGAAAAATTGATTTAACGTATTAAATTTCTCTTTGTCTTAAAACTATTTTTAGAGTTCATACGTAGGAGAATTTCATGCATAAGTTTATTTTATTAGTTCTTTTTTCTTTGATTTCTATTTCAAGTCAACAAATAAATTTACCAATGGAAGTATCTGGAGTTAGATACAGCTCATCTATTTCAAGACCTGAAGAAATTATAAGTCATAAGATTGGTTTAAGTCACACACGCACTGATCAGGTTGTTGATTACTTTGAAGCTCTTGCAAGTCAAAGCAATCGCGTAATTGTAAACGATCATGCTTCAAGCCATGAAGGTCGCCGATTAATTCATGCTATTGTTACTCATCCAGATAATCATAAAAAACTTGATGCAATTAGACTCGCAAACCTTTCGCTATCTGATTCTCCAAATAAAATTAAAGATAGTAATCTTGATAATATGCCAATGATAGCTTATTTAGGTTTTTCTATTCATGGTAATGAAGCTAGTGGCACAGAGGCTGCAATTTTATTACTATATCATCTTGCAGCAGGAAATGGAAAAGAAATTGATGAAATTCTAAAAAATACTGTTCTCTTAATTGATCCCATGTTCAATCCAGATGGAAGAGCTCGATTTGTAAATTGGGTCAATGGTAATCGAGGTGCTGTCCCAACTTCAGATGGGCAAGATCGAGAGCATAATGAACCTTGGCCTGGTGGCAGAACCAACCATTATCTTTTTGATATGAACCGTGACTGGATGCCCGTTACTCAACCAGAATCAAATGGTAGAATAAAATTATTTCATCATTGGCGACCACAATTTGTACTTGATGCTCATGAGATGGGTGGAAATTCTACATTCTTTTTTCAGCCAGGTATTCCTAGTAGAAATAATCCTAACACACCAAAAGGAACTTTTGATTTAACTAATAAACTAATCCCTTTTCACTCTAAACGTTTAGATAGTATTCAATCTATGTATTTAACCAAAGAATCCTATGATGACTTTTACTACGGAAAAGGTTCGACTTTCTCAGATATTCATGGCTCTGTAGGTATTCTTTTCGAACAGGCTTCTTCTAGAGGTCTTCATAGAGAAACAAATCAGGGACGTCTAACCTATGCTTTTAGTATTCGAAATCATTACATGTCTACATTAGGTACTTTAGATGGACTAGTAGCTTTACGTAAGGATTTTTTAACATATCATCGCGATTTTTATGCCTCAGCACCTTTAGAGGCTAAAAAAAATCCAGTTAAAGGTTATTTAATTAGTCTTAAAGAAAATCGAACACGAGCGCAAATGCTCATTCAAAATCTACAAAAACATAGAATTGTTGCTTATGCACTAAAGAAGCCTATTACCATTAAGCAAACCAAATACAACCCTACTGAGGCTATTATTGTTCCAACCAATCAACCCCAAACACGTTTTTTAAAAGGTATAATGGAAAAAGTAACTGAATTCGAAGATTCATTGTTTTATGATGTTTCTGCTTGGTCTTTGCCTCATGCTTATGGTGTTAAATCACATGAGCTTAAGCAAAATCCCAAAACTCACATGGGCTCTCAATTGGAAGAAGTATTTTTAGATGGAGGAGAAGTTATTGGAGGAAAGGCAAAATCTGCATATATAATGAAATGGAATAGATATTATGCGCCAAAAAGCTTATATAAAATCCTTGATTCAGGTATTCTACCTCGATTAGCAAATGCACCATTCAGTACAATAATTAATGGAAATAAAGTAGAATTTGAAAGAGGTTCAATTGTTATACCAGTAAACCAACGTGATGCTGATTCAAGAATTACACATAGACAAATACATCAATTGATGGAACGTTTATCAAAATCAGATCATGTGCAAATTTATGCTTCTAATACAGCAGCCACCGCTTCAGGTTCATTCTTAGGTGGCGCTACACATACGGTACTTGAAAAACCTAAAGTTGCTATATTATCAGGATCTGGCACTTCTTCATATGGTGTAGGTGAAATTTGGCATCTAACTAATTCCCGAATGAAAATTCCTTCTTCATTATTAAATGCAGAAAACCTAAATAAGTGGAAACTTGCTAACTATAATACCATTATTGTACCTGATGGTTACTACCAAGAATTAGAATCAATTGATATTCAAAACTTAAAAGAATGGGTACTTAATGGTGGCACTTTAATTGGAACACAAACTGGTTCGCAATGGTTAATTAATAAGAAAATAATAAATGAAAAAGTTAAAAGTACTGAAAATATGAAATTGGATATACCATATGATCAAGTAAGGACAGTTAGTGGAGCTCAACGAATTGGTGGAGCTATCTTTGAAGTTGAATTAGATGAAACTCATCCTATCGCATATGGATATAATAAAAAAACTTCACTTTTCAGAAGAGGTACACACTTTTTCGAACTTTCTGAAGGTCCTTCAGCAAATGTCGGTCGCTATACAAATGACCCTCTAGTTAGTGGGTATATTTCAGAAGAAAAAGCAGCTGAAATTAAAAATACTGCTTCCATCATTGCTCGCAGACAAGGTCTTGGGCATGTGGTTTTATTTGCTGACAATCCATCCTTTAGAGCTTTTTGGTATGGAACCGATGGACTACTTCTAAATGCTATTTTCTTCGGACAATCATTTTAAAGTAAATATTAATAATATTAATAATATTATTTAAGTTTAGTGTAACAAATACCAAAGGAGATAACTGAAATGAAAAAGATCAGTTTACTATTAATTACTATAACTACTATTGCTTCTGCTCAACTTCGCTTGGGATTAGATGTCTCAAGAGAAATGACAGTTGCTGGTATGAGTGGTGAAAAATCAGAGGGAATAGGTTTTACTCTTGGCTATGAACAAATGCTTTTAAGTTTATTGGGTGTAGGAGCTGAATACACTGCTGGTGGAGATGAAGGGGTAGATATGCTCTATGGATATGCTGTTGGTAAAATTCCTGTAGGTGTTCCAATGGCCAGGGGAATCATTAGAGTTGGCTACTCATTGCCTATGGGTGACGCTTCAGAATTTTATGACGCAGGGTTGGCATATGGAGGTGGCCTAAGAATAAAACCACCTATTTTTCCAATTGGAATAGAAGCTTTGTATACCATTCATAATTTAGAAATGAAGTCTAGTGGCGACGAGATGGAAGATATGTTTATGGATTTATTGAAGATGAAATGGAATGTATTAAATATTACAGCAACTTATTCTTTCTAATATTTTCTGATAAAGTTATATAAAAAAGGCCCTGTTAAGAACAGGGCCTTTTTTATTTTATTTCCATTTCATCAACAAGCTTTTGACATTTAAGAGCTGCACTTTTTTCGACCATTCCTAAAAATACTTTTTTACCATACTCATCTTTTCGTTCATACCTTCGCTCAAGGCCTAATGGTGATTCACCTGTGAGCATTTTAAAAAACACACATGCAGCTAAATAAGTCCCAACAGCTGAAGGATGTTTATTATCACTTGTAAAAGCAGAAATTTCCGGATGCCTTTCTTGAAATAACCTAAATGCTGTTCCTACTGGTGCCATTCTTAATTTATTTTTATCTGCAATTGGATTTAATGCATATTGAATAGGATCAATACCCTTGAAACTTTTACCAATTAAAGGCTTAG
>ENA-OREN01000623-OREN01000623.1-marine-metagenome-genome-assembly--contig:-NODE-623-length-48804-cov-4.822870_pt1 | contig 48804 bp, 50 predicted proteins | sample MGYA00248624_ERZ508555 | MGnify/ENA primary metagenome ERZ508555 (study PRJEB26222, sample SAMN06267773) | marine metagenome | isolation source: Saanich Inlet, British Columbia, Canada | place... | reverse complement strand
CACTGTCGTCCGGCGCGCGACATTTCATGTGGGGGGATATTTTATGCTGATCAGTGAATTACCGCTAAATGACCATGAGGACCTGGCCTTTGTCGGTCCGGACGAAGCCGTTTCCACGGTGGCAACCATTTTAAGCGAAGGCAATATTGGCGCGTTGCCGGTGTGCAACCAATCGGGCGGCCTAGTTGGTATCCTCTCGGAGCGCGATATTGTTCACGGGCTTTGCAGGCACGGCAACCTGCTGGGCGATATGAAGGTTTCCGATTTGATGACCGCCGATGTCGTCACCTGCCAGCTGGGCGATGAGGTCAACGAGATCATGCAGGTCATGAACCAGCGCGGCTTCCGTCACTTACCGGTGCTGGATGGGATACGGCTCCATTCCATCGTCTCCTCGCGCGACGTTATGGCCGCCATGCTGGAAGAAACCGCAACGAACTTCCGCACCATGGGGCTGGCCTACGAAATGGTGCGTTAAAGTGGTGAGGCTTCGCTGAGCCAAGCAAAACGCAGCTACGGCACCGGAAGGGAGCCCGGCGCCGTTCGCGGCAAAGAGAAAGAGGGTGTGTCCCATCGGGGCGCGGGCTGGCCGACCATGCCATCTCCAGCCCGCTATGAGCTAACGTCCTAGCGCAACAAACTCGGTAACCAAATCGCCAATCCAGGGATGAACACCACCAGCATCAGGCGCGCAATGTCGGCGATGAAGAAGGGCACAATGCCCCGGAATATGGCTGCCAGGGGCACGTCCGGTAACATCGATTTGATGACAAATACATTCAGCCCTATGGGCGGCGTGATCAGCGATATTTCGACAACCATCACCAGCACGATACCGAACCAGATCAGATCGAAACCCATGGCTTCCACCAAGGGCACGAAAATGGGAACCGTCAGGAAGATCATCGCCAATCCCTCAATAACCGTGCCCAACAGCACATAAATCAAAAGAATTACCAGAATCACATAGATCGGCGCGATTTCCAGGTCCTTGATGAAGGCGACGATGGCGCCCGGCATTTCGGCGATGTTGACGAAGCTGTTGAGTACCAGCGCACCAAACGCAATGGTGAATATCATTGCCGTAGTTTCCGCTGCCTCCGCCAGGGCATAGTAGAAGATTTTGAAATTCATGCGCCGCCGGGCAATGGCGAACAAAAGCGCGCCGATGGCGCCGATGCCGCCGCCCTCGGTCGGCGTAAAGATGCCGAAGGTGATGCCGCCGATGATGGCTAGAAAGAGCACGACAACGGCCCAAACCTTGGAAAGCGTCACCCAGCGCACCCGCCAAGTAGCCCGCTCCGCCCGGGGGGCCATTTGCGGGCGGAAGCGGGCAACGATCCAGATCACGGCGATATAAAGAAGCACCGTGATGATGCCGGGGACAATGCCGGCGATGAACAAGTCGCCGATGCTTTCTTCGGTCAGGATGCCGTAGATGATCAGCGCCGCCGAGGGCGGAATGAGGATGCCCATGGTGCCGCCGGCGGCGACCGTGCCGGCGGCGAAACCTTCGTCGTAGTTGTAGCGGCGCATGGGCGGGATGGCGACTTTAGCCATGGTTGCCGCGGTGGCGATGGACGAGCCCGAAATGGCGGCAAAGCCGCCGCAGGCCGCTACTGTCGCCATGGCGACGCCGCCGCGCTTATTGCCCAGCCAAGCCTGGGCGGCATCATAGATGTCTTCGGCCAGTGCGGCACGAAACACAAAGACGCCCATCAATATAAACAGCGGCAGAGTGACGAAATTGGCGTTGAGGGCGAGGTCAAGGATCTGTTGGCTGACGGTTTCCAGCGCCGGGCCGAGGCCGCGCACGATGGTAACGCCGACAAAGCCCACCAACATCATGGAATAGCCCAGAGGAAAGCCGAAAAAGGCGATGGCCAGAAGTACGGCGAAACCGATCAGCGAGATTGTCATGCGCTTTTCCCGGTATGGCCGGTACCGGGTTCGGAAGCCCTGGGATCGTTGAAGGTGATCCGCCAGGCCACATAAATTTGGATGACAAAGCTGATTGCGGCGAGCCCGCACAAGATGAACAGGATGGGCGCCATGGGCAAATCCAGATGCAGCGATATGTCGTCATTTTCGTGCATCTCGACACCAGTGGTGTACATGCGTTCAGTGATGAAACCGATCATGCCGGCGCTGGCGATCAGCACGATAACCTCGCGCACCCGCTTGAAGCCGGCGCTCATAAAATTATCAAACAATTCGACAGTGATCTGGGCGCGTTTGATGATGACCAGGGGCAGCGCCGAAAATATTAAAAACCCGAGGCCAAATTCGATAAACTCGACACCGCCGTCAACGGGACTGTTGAAGACGTAGCGCCCCGTTACGTCGACGAAGGTCAGGGCGGTAATCGCAAACATGAAGAGGGCTGCGATGGCGGTCATGATGCGCAATGGCCAGGCAAAGCCCGCCGCCGCCTCGGCGGGATGCTTGTATTCTTCGGTAAGGGAGCTGTCCGCCAAGCCGTTGTCCGGACCTGCGAAAGAGGCGCCGTCTCCGTCTCCGGAGACAGCGCCTGCTTCTTCCATGTCAGTCATAGGCTAGTCTTTTGAAGCGGCCTACTTAATTTGCGATTTGAAAAACGCCAGGGCAGCCTTGCCGTCGATACCACGGGCGTTGGCCTTTTTCACCCAATCGGCTTGCGCGATCCCGGCTTGTTTGTGGAGTGCCTTCATGAACTCGGCATCAGGCAGGATAACCTTGCCGCCAGCCTTTTTCAGCGCCTCCAAGGACGCCGCTGCGATCTTATCGACGCCGATGGCGCCATCGGAGACGACCATGCCGGACGCCTTCATCACCTGGGCCTGCTGGGTCTTGCTCATGCCATCCCACTTTTTGCCATTGACCAGCAACGAGAAGGAGGTGTTGGTGATGCCGCCGGGAACGTCGGTGGTAAATTTCACATGGGGCATCAGCTTGAACGCACGTAGGGCATGGGATGGCATCAACGCGCCATCGACGACACCCTTGGACATAAGGCTGAAGACCTTGAACGGACCGGACGGCACCGGAACACCGCTAAGACTTTTGATAACCTTGGTTGCGAGGCCGGGCGCCGTTCGAATCTTATAGCCTTTCAAATGGCTGACGGCCGTAACCGCCCTCTTCCGGCTATGAATGACGTTTGCCGTCAACACGAAAGAGCCGACCAATTGGGTGCCCTTATATTCATCGGCCTTTTTGAAGAATTTTTCGTGGGCGGCCCAGAGCGCCTTTGACGTCTTCAGCGCGGACGGCGAGCTCAGCGGAAATCCTGCCACCGTCGGCAATTGAATACGCTTGCGCTGGAAAATGTTGGCCAGCAGAACCACATCCGCCAGTCCCTTGGTAACCGTTTGCCAGTTTTTCGGCGCCGGGCCGACGGCGGCGGTGGAATATTTTATGGTGACAGAACCATTGGTCTCCGCCGCCACGCGCTTTCCCCAAGGCCCTTGGATGTGCAATTGGAATGGATGCTTGGGCGGCAGGTAATTGTTGATCAACAACTCGACCGCATCGGCGGGCTGGGTGCTTAACAAACCGGCGGTTAAAACGGCGCCGGACAAAATGGACGTGGTGAATAATTTAAATGAATTACGCATACTTTTTTCTCCCTATAGATTAAATAGATTGTACAGCCTAATTTACCTTATTGGAAGTGCGGTTAAATTGATAGGGCGAAAATTTCCTGTCTTAGATGATCAAGATTAGGCGTTTGCCTTGGTGTTGGCCGAGACTGGCGCCGAGCCGTCCAAGTCCGCCGCCGCCCAGGGCGGGCGCGGCAATTCCAGGTTTTCGCGTAAAGTACTGCCCTCATATTTTGTGCGGAACAGACCCCGGCGCTGCAATTCCGGGACTACCAGATCGACAAAATCTTGCAGGCCCGCCGGGAACACCGGCGGCATGATGTTGAAGCCGTCGCAGCCTTTTTCGGCAACCCATTCCTCCATGAAGTCGGCCACTTCCACTGTCGAGCCGGTGATGTGCTTGTGGCCCCTTGTGCCGCCGAAATGGCGGTAGAGATCGCGGATGGTCATGTTTTCGCGGCGGGCCATTTCGTAGATCAGCTCCACCCGGCTGCCGTCCATGTCTTCGGTTGGCATTTCGGGTAGGGGGCCGTTGATGTCGCAATCGGAAATATCGAAATGCAGCCGTTCGGCGAGCAGCGCCAAGCCGGTCTTGGGATCGATCAGGTCCTGCAATTCGTTCCATTTGGCTTCGGCCTCTTCCGTCGTCTCGGCGACGCTGACCGACAGGCCCGGCATGATCTTGAGGCTGTCCGGCGCGCGCCCATGGGCGGCCAAGCGGCTCTTCACGTCGGCATAAAACTCCTGCGCCCGCTCCAATGTCTGGGAGGCGCCGAACACCACTTCGGCGGATTCCGCGGCCAGCGCGCGCCCGGCTTCGGAGGCGCCGGCCTGGATCAGCACCGGCTCGCCTTGGGGCGATGGCGGCACATGCAAGGGGCCGCGCACCCGGTAGAACTCGCCCTCATGCTCCAACACCTGGAGCTTATCGGGGTCGAAGAACTGGCCTTCTTTCTGATCGAACACGAAGGCGCCGTCGCCCCAACTGTTCCAAAGGCCGCGCACCACATGGGCGAATTCCCGGGCGCTCCGGTAGCGGATGGATTTTTCGATATGCTGATCGAAGCCGAAGCTTTTGCCCGCATGTTCTGAGCCCGTGGTCACCAGGTTCCAGGCGGCGCGCCCGCCCGATACCAGATCCAGCGACGCAAATCGGCGCGCCAGGAAAAACGGCTGATCGTAGGTGGACGTGGCGGTGCAGGCGAGGCCGAGCTTTTCCGTATGCTGCGCCAGCGCGCCCATGAGGGTAAACGGCTCGATCCAAGCGACGTGGGAATCCCGGCTCATGGCTTCCAGGGAGCCGCGCCAGAAGGAGATGGAATCGGCCATAAAAAACATGTCGAACAGGCCGCGCTCGGACAGCTGCGCGAGCTCGATCAGGTGGGCCATGTTCTCGCCCGAATTGGGCACTGCGTCCGGGTGCCGCCAAGCTGCGATGTGATGGCCGCAGTTCCAATAGAACATGCCCAATTTCATGTGACCGGCTCCTCCCTAGGCAACGGGTTATTCTTGGGGCCTATAAAACCACAGATATGATGATGGTTTCCAATGAAATCAGCGCCGCGTCAGGCGATAGAGAGCCGCGCCGAAATTCAGCAATGAACGGATGACGATATAGCTGACCCCGGCGGATACCACCCAGATAGTCAGAACCCGGACCGCCGATGCGCCGTGGATGATCTCGGGCCAGACGGCGGCGAGACCGGCGGCGACGGCGAGCGCTGACGTCACTGCCCAGGTGCGCCGACCGCCGACGGTGTTGGCCGGTTTCATCTCGCCATGCACATGCAAGGCGTTGATCTGGCCCTTACCGCCGCCCTTATCCATGGCCCTCAAGCCTGTTTTTCAATTTCCGCTTGGGCGATGGCTTCGGCGAATTTCTGCACCGCCGCCGCCGGGCCGCCGTCCGCTTCCGGGTGCGCCCAGACCGCCGAAACCACGGCCAGGAAATTAGCGCCGGCGCTCACCAGGGGCGCGCAGTTTTCCGGTGTGATGCCGCCGATGGCAACGGACGGCACGATGGTCGCGGTGTTCCAAAATTCCAATATGTCCGCATCCGCGCCGCCCTTGGCGTCCTTGGTGACGCTCGGAAAAAAGGCGCCGAAGGCCACATAATCGGCGCCCGCGTCGGCGGCGGTCATGGCCAGATCGACAGAGCCGTGACAGGTGACACCGACCGTGGCTTCGTCGCCGAGCATCGCGCGCGCGTCCTGGTACGAGGCATCTTCCTGGCCCACATGGACGCCGTCGCAGCCCGCTTCCGCCGCGAGGCCCGGATCGTCATTCATGAGAAACGCCACATCATGGGAATGGGCGATGGGAAGCAGCAACTCGGCGGCGCGCAAAATCTCGTCCCGCCCGCAATCTTTCAGGCGCAACTGCAACGCCGCCACATCGCCCCCATCCAGCGCCGCCGACAATGTCTCGGCAAAGGATGCGGGTTCGATTTTGGGCGGCGTAATCAGATAGAGGCGGCAGGGATCATCTTGCATAAGACAAAATGCAATATCAGTATGCATATATTCGGTAAACAGCTTATTCGAAATCGCAATCATCCAGGAGCGGAGTAGCCATGATCGAAATAGACCAGATGGACCACGCCGGTATCCGCATTAAAGATGAGGCGGCGGCGTTGAAATTTTATGGCGCGCTGGGCTTCGAGGTGATGACCCGGGTCGAATTTGACGCCGTCATCGTGATCAAGAACAAGAACGATGTGGAGCTAAACTTGGTTTGCAATGGCGTGGACAACACTGATGGCAAAAACATCCTGATGGACGTGCCGGAAAAACACACCGGCATCACGCACCTTGCTTTGCGCGTCACCGACATCAAGGCAACCATCGCTGCCCTGGCGGATAATGACATCACCATCACCCAAGGCCCGGTCACTTTCGGGAAAGACGGCCATGTATCGGTGTTCGTCCGCGACCCCGACCGCAACGTGATCGAGCTGCGGGGCCGCATGCAGGACGAAGACTCAATTGAGGGGTTGGAGTTTTACGATCCGGAAGGGTGATCGGGGATCAGCTTTCGGATCATTGATTTAGCATTGTACGCGCCCAATCGGGCAACGGCTCTACATGGGCTGTTATTTGGCCGCGGTCCACGGACGCTATCTGTTGAAATGGTTTGGCATGGGATGAATTGTCCAGCAGCCGGATCTGGTCAGCGAGAACCAAGGCATCGGATACATAGCCCATTGCTCTAGGGATTCGGGCTTTGATTTTATCACGGGGGACATCATGGCCGCCCTCGGACACCCGTTGATTTACGCGCGCTTGATTCAAATCGGGCGATCCGAGGTGAATGTAAATGATCGTAATCTCGTATCCATGGGACTTCGCTTCGGCCACGAAATCCACTTTCGAGGCATGGGAAAATACGGTTTCGTAGCAAAATGAACCCCCGGATTCGACCAGTATTGTACGTTTTACCTCCACCCACTTTTGGGCCGTGGCAATGGCCGGGCCAGGATCGTCTGGCTCAAGCTTCTTTGCAATGTCATCGACATTCAGCATCGGCAATCCCCTCGGAAGGAGATTGATTCTGTAGAAGGTTGATTTGCCGGTGCCGTTGCCGCCCGCCAGTATCCAGAGTTGTTTCGTCATTCTTGGGCGGAAGCAATATCGGTTTTATCCAACCCGGCAACGAAATCTCCATTTTGGAAATAGCCGGTGGTACGTTGGCCATCTTTTCCAATGCGGTCCAGAAATCCCGGATGCGCTTCACTGGCTTCATAAACAAAGGAAGCTTGCGTGACCGCCTCCGATAATTTCCCGCTGGTCCGGTCCGCATTTAACTGGCCAAACACGTCGTCGATATCAACGGGCTCGGAGTTTATGGGCCGCACGTCAACTTCGGCCAACCCTTGAATGAGGGCCAGGATTCCCTTGCGGTCGACATGCTGCTCGATCCGCCGCCCAATCTCCGCCCAATATTCGATCTGTTTGGGCACGGATCGCTTCTCAAGTGAAGCCGAGGCCGTGGCCAAAGAAATAATGCCGTCATCAAGGCGAATAGGTCCCGCCATGGTTTCAATACCTCAAAATTGACACGTGAAATCAATCTGTTGGCAAATTATAGCATAAAGCAATTATTGTAACAATATGCTACATGGGGTCAGATATCTGATCTCTGAAACCCTAAAGCGTCGCCCCCATGGCCACCGCGGTGTCCACCATGCGGTTGGAGAAGCCCCATTCGTTGTCGTACCAGGAAAGCACGCGCACGAACTGGCCTTCGATGACCTGGGTTTCCGACAGATCGAACACCGATGACATCGGGTTGTGGTTGAAATCTACCGAGACCAGGGGCAGATCGTTGGTGCCGAGGATGCCCTGCAAGGGGCCTTGGGCGGCGGCTGCGCTGATGGCGTCGTTGATGCCCTCTTTGCTGGTTTCCTTCGATGGGGTGAAGGTGAAATCGATCATCGAGACATTGGCGGTCGGCACGCGAATGGACGTTCCGTCCAGCTTGCCATCCAATTCCGGCAGGACAATGCCGACGGCGCGCGCCGCGCCGGTTGTCGTCGGGATCATCGATACCGATGCCGCCCGCGCCCGGTGCAGATCCGAATGCAGCGTATCCACCGTGCGCTGATCGCCGGTGAAAGAATGAATGGTGGTCATGAAACCACGCTCGATGCCCACCGCCTGGTTGAGCACATGGGCGACCGGTGCGAGGCAATTGGTGGTGCAGGATGCGTTGGAAACCACCGTGTGATCTGCCGTCAATTGATCGTCGTTGACGCCGTAGACGACGGTGAGGTCGGCACCGGCGGCGGGCGCCGAGATTAGAACTCTTTTCGCGCCGGCTTCCAAATGGGCTGCGGCGGCATCGCGTTTGGCGAAAAAGCCAGTGCATTCGAGGGCGATATCCACATCCAACTCGGCCCAGGGGAGCTTGGCGGGATCGCGCTCGGCGGTGATGCGGACCGGGCCGGCGCCGGCGTCCATCTGATCGCCGTCAACGGTGACGTCATTGTCCAGGCGCCCATGCACGGTATCGAATTTCAACAGATGGGCGTTGTCTTCGGGCGTGCCGAGATCATTGATGCAGACGACGGAAACATCATCGCGCCCAGATTCCAAAATGGCCCGGTAAACCAAGCGTCCAATACGTCCAAATCCGTTGATTGCGAGCTTCAAGGCCATAGGTGTTCTCCGATGTCTGCGTTGCCAAACTTAAGTTGCCGCACAATCGTAACTTAGGCCCACATCGTCAACCTCAACTTTTCCACAGATGGCGCGGTTGACGGGTTTGCGGCGGGGAGCGTAATCTTGGCCCCGAAACAGGGAAGAAATTCGCCGTGGCCGATCAGAAACTACAGCCGTCAATCACCGTGCAGCAGGCCAGGGGCCGCTTGGATGCGGCCTTGGAAAAGCTGGAAAAAGCGGTCGATGGGGCGCCGGCGGGGGGCGATAAAATGTCCGGCCTGGCCGCCGAGTTGAGCGATGCCCGGACCGAGATCACCGCGCTGGAGAAAAAAAATGCAGAGGTTTCCGAGCGGCTTGGCTCGGCCATCGGCAAGGTCAAGGCGATCATCGGCGATTGACCGACTTTAGATTTGGAGAATGGTAAGGCGTCATGGCGAAAGTTTCGGTCACAATAAACAAGCGCAAATACGAGATCGCCTGCGACGATGGCCAGGAAGCGCATCTGGTGCGCCTGTCCCAATATGTGGACCGGCGGGTGGATGAGCTGGTCGCCGCCGTCGGCCAGGTTGGCGATGCCAGGTTGCTGGTGATGGCCAGCCTTTTGGTCGCCGACGAATTGTCCGAAGTCTACACGGAACTGGATGGCCTGCGCGACGATCAGCGCGGCCGCACGCCGCCGCCGGCGGCCTCCGATCTGGACCGGCTGGCCCAGCGTATCGAAAAAATCGCGGAACGGCTGGAAACTTCCTGAAATTAGGCCTATATAACAAACGGGTCGGCGCTGCGAAGTGCGCAATGCGTGAAATATCCCCGGGGCCAACGTATCAATATCGGGAGCTGTCCCTGTCGGGCCCCTGGGCTCGATATATGGCGCCCACCTAGTCTCTAGGGCCTAGGAGGAATTGACGCGAACGGCTTATGTGGCGCCGTCCCACCTTCATAGCCACCCTTGTCTGCCACCCTTGCCAGTCATGATCTGCACATAATATATGATCGACCGAAATCCGGAAAAAGCCGTCGCCCGCCTTGCCGCCATGGAAAACCGGGACGAGCTGGTCGATGCCAAGCCCGATGCCGGGGCCAGGATCGCCGCGCATATCATGGATGCTTTCCAGCCCAAGCCCGGTACCGCCGTCTCCGCCTTTTGGCCGATGGACGGCGAGATCGATTTGCGGCTTTTGTTGGATGCGCTTCATAAGCGCGGCTGCCGCTGTTTGCTGCCGGTGGTGGTGGCAGCCGCAACGCCATTGGAATTTCGCGAATGGCAGCCCGGCATGGAACTCATCAAAAGCGCTTTTGGCGTGATGGAGCCTGGGCCGAACGCTGTGCCCGCGCGCCCGGACATTTTGGTTGTGCCGTTGCTCAGCTTCGATGATCTCGGCTACCGACTGGGCTATGGCGGCGGATTTTACGATCGCACGCTGGCCGCCTTGCGCGCCGATGGCCAGGGCCCCGTTACCGCCGCCGGCGCTGGCTTTGCCGGGCAGCGGGTTGACAGCTGCCCGCGCGGGCCCTTTGATCAGCGCCTCGATTGGATCGTGACCGAAGACGGCGCGGCGTCCTTCTGACAATTTAGATGATTAAGGCTTTCCGATGAAAATTCTCTATTTCGGCGATGTGATCGGGCGTCCGGGACGCACCGCGCTTCTGGATGGATTGGCCGAAATTCGCGCCGATCTGGCGCCGGATTTTATTATGGCCAACGGCGAAAACTCGGCCCACGGCTTCGGCATTACCGAGAGAATCTGCAACCAGTTCTTCGAGGCCGGTATCGATGTGATCACCACCGGCAACCATGTCTGGGACCAGCGCGAGATCATGAACTATATCGACGCTGAGCCGCGCCTGCTGCGCCCGCTTAATTACCCCAAGGGCACGCCGGGCAAAGGCACCGGCCTGTTTGAAGCGCGGAACGGCCAGCGCGTTTTCGTTGCGCAGATATTGGGCCGGTTGTTCATGGACGCCATGGACGATCCCTTCGCCCGCATCGAAGAAGAGCTGGCGGGCGTGGCGCTGGGCGCCGGCGCCGACGCCATCGTCGTCGATATCCACGCCGAGGCGTCGTCGGAAAAAATGGCGGTGGGCCATGTTCTCGACGGGCGCGTCTCGATGGTTGCCGGCACCCATACCCATTTGCCGACGGCGGACGCCCAGATTTTGCCCGGCGGCACCGCGTACCAGTCCGACGTCGGCATGTGCGGCGATTATGATTCCGTCATCGGCATGAAAAAGGACGTGGCCGTCAATCGCTTCACCAAGAAAGTGCCATCGGACCGGCTGGAACCGGCGGAAGCGGAAGCCACCCTTTGCGCCGTGTTTCTGGAAACCGACGATGCCACCGGCCTGGCAAAACGTATCGAGCCGTTGCGCATGGGCCCCCGCCTGCACCAGGCGCGGCCTTCCCCGTGAACGAAGCGCCCGCCGATACGCCCGCACCGCAATCGGGCGGCACCACCGGTTTCGCCGCCTTCCGGCACCGGGATTTCACCTTCGCTTTCACGGCGCGCATCTTCAACAACATGGCGACGCGCATGTTGCAGGTGACAATCGGCTGGGAGGTGTGGCGCATCACGCAAAGCGAATTGATGCTCGGATATGTGGGCCTCGCCATGTTCCTGCCCAACATGCTTTTTTTTCTGGTCGCCGGGGAGGCCGCCGACCGCTTTCCAAGGCGCCGTATTCTGGCCATTGCCTATGGCTTCCAGGCCGTCATCGCCGCCGCCATATTGGTGGCCTTCTCCGGCGATGATCCGGCCATGGGGCTGGTTTTGTTTCTGTTGTTTCTGATGGGCACAGGGCGCTCGTTCGCGCAGCCCGCCACCCTGGCGCTGATCCCCAATCTGGTGCCCAAGGGTATCTTTCCCAACGCCGTCGCCTGGGCCAATTCGGGCCAGCATGTGTCGACTATTATCGGCCCGGTGTTGGGCGGCTTCCTGATCGAATACGGCACCAAGGCTGGCTTTGGCGCAACTTTTGCCTTTGCCACGGTAACCGCCGTCATCGGCATTGCGGCGCTGGCCATATCGCTGATCCGCTCCACCGCCCAAACTATGAACCGGGCGCCGGTGACGTTGGAGACTATCTTCGCCGGTGCCAAGTTCATCTGGAACCGGCAGATTATTCTGGGCGCCATCACGCTGGATCTGTTCGCCGTGCTTTTGGGCGGTGCCACGGCTTTGTTTCCGGTGTTCGCCACCGACATCTTGCATCTGGGCGCTAGTGGGCTCGGGCTCCTGCATTCGGCGTTTGCGATTGGCGCGGTCTCATGCGCATTGGTGCTCACCCAATTGCCAGTGAAGCGCGGCGCCGGCAAAAAGTTTTTCGCCGCCGTGGCATTCTACGGCATCGGCATCATCATCTTCGGGCTGTCGGAAATCGTCTGGCTATCGTTGGCGGCGCTGACCTTGGCGGGCGTATCAGACATGGTCTCGGTCTTCATCCGCCACAACATGATCCAGTTCGCGACGCCGGATGATATGCGCGGGCGTGTGATGGCGGTGCACGGCGTCTTTACCGGTGGTTCGGGCCAATTGGGCGAGTTCGAAAGCGGCGCCGTTGCCGAATTCATCGGCCCGGTGGGCTCGGTGGTCGTCGGCGGCATCGGCACCATCGCGGTGGCGCTGATATTCGCAAAGTATTTCCCGAATTTGCGCCGGGTGGATGCGTTGGAAGCGGACCATGTGATGGCGGCGTCGGAAAAAGCGGCCGCCGAGGCGGGAGCGGCATAGCGTATGGACAATGTGTATACATATCCTATATGATGTTTAACGACGCTTTGCACTGGAGAGTGACCATGACTTCCGCCACCAAGGCCATGCAGGCCGATGAGAAAGAGCCGAAAAACGTAACCATCAACATCCGTGTCTCGGCTTACCTCAGAGATTTGATCGATCAAGCGGCGTCGGTCATGGGAACGTCCCGCAGTGACTTCATGCTGGAAAGCGCGCGGGTGCGGGCCGAGGACGTGCTCCTGGACCAGAAGCTGTTTGCCCTTGATTCGGAGCCCTTCAATGCGTTTGTCGAAGCCTTGGATAATCCGGCGCCGCCCTCCAAGAAATTGAAGCAGCTTCTTGCACGGAAGGCTCCATGGGAGACGGCGTGACGCCCGATAGCGAAGGCCCTTCTGAATTCAGCGCCCCCCAGCCTCTATCCGGCAGCCACGGCGCATCAGCGTTCGATTGCGGCAATCCGGAATTGAACCATTGGCTGCAAAATACCGCGCCTGGAAGCGAAGGCAAAAGCGCGCGCACTTACGTTGTTGTCTCGGAAGGCCAGATCGCCGGATATTATTGCTTGGCGGCCGGCGCGGTGTTTCGCAAAAATCTTCCAACCGCCCGGACAAGGCGCAATACGCCAAGTGAGGTTCCGGTCATTGTATTGGGGCGCTTGGCCACGGATAGCCGGTTTCAAAATCAAGGCATCGGCGGCGGCATGTTGAAAGACGCGATATCGCGCGCCATCGAGTCATCGAAATCTATCGGCATCCGCGCGGTCGTGGTTCATGCAATCGACGACGACGCCATTGCATATTATCTCGGATTCGGGTTTTTGCCGTCCCCAATTGATCGGCGCACGTTGGTGCTACCTATCGAGACTGCCATTGCCGCCCTCCCATAAGCGCCCCTCCGCCGCCCCATTATCGCCACATTGCACCAATATATAACTCCCACTCGCGAGACTTGCCTGGCGGGTGCGCGGGGGTGTGTTTATGGGGGAATCATGGTAGGGATCGGGCGAATCTAAATCCGCCGTTTTGGCGCATATCTTCCCACCATTCAGAGCGATCAGGAACCATGGCAGGCCATTCTCAATTCAAAAACATCATGTACCGCAAGGGCGCCCAAGACGCCAAGCGCGCCAAGCAATTCGCCAAGCTTATCCGCGAAGTGACCGTGGCCGCCAAATCGGGGCTGCCCGATGCGGACCAGAACCCGCGTCTGCGCTCGGCGATCACGGCGGCGCGCGCCGCAAATATGCCGAAAGACAATATCGACCGGGCGATCAAGCGCGTCGCCGGCGGCGATGACGCTGAGAACTTCGAAGAGGTGCGCTACGAAGGCTATGGCCCTGGCGGTGTCGCGGTGATCGTTGAAGCGCTCACCGACAACCGCAATCGCACCGCGTCTGAAGTGCGCTCCGCCTTCGTCAAACATGGCGGCAACCTGGCCGAGACCGGCGCCGTTTCGTTCATGTTCGAACATGTGGGCATGATCAATTACGGCGCCGATGCGGGCGATGCCGACGCGGTATTCGAGGCTGCCTTGGAAGCCGGCGCCGATGATGTGGAATCGGGCGAGGGCGGTCACGACATCTATTGCGCGCCGGATGATTTCGCGGCGGTGCGGGATTCCCTGGAAGCCGCGCTTGGTGCGCCCGTGCAGGCGCGCCTCGATTGGCGCCCGCAGAACACGGTGGAGGTGGACGAACACCAGGCCGAAACCTTGATGAAGATGCTCGACACCTTGGAAGACAGCGACGACGTGCAACGGGTCGCCGCCAACTTCGATATCTCCGACGAGATCATGGCGCGGCTCAGCGCTTAATGGGAGCTTTTTTTAGCGGATGATCAGACTGATCGGCATAGACCCGGGGCTTCGCAACACCGGTTGGGGCATCATCGATTGCGACGGCAATCGCCTTGCCCATGTGGCCGACGGCGCCGTCCATTCCAAATCCAAAGACCCGTTGGCTGCCCGCCTTAGCCAGCTATATGACGGGCTCGCCGAAGTGATTGCGCGCTATGGACCAGCAGAAGCCGCCATTGAAGAAACCTTTGTCAACGTCAACGCGGTCTCGACCTTGAAATTGGGACAGGCGCGGGGCATCGCGCTTTTGGCGCCGGCGCGGGCCGGGCTGGTGGTGGCCGAATATTCCCCCAACGTGATCAAGAAATCGGTGGTCGGCGCCGGCCACGCGGCCAAGCAGCAAGTGCAGATGATGGTATCGACAATCCTGCCGGGCTGTCTGGCATCGTCCGCCGACGCCGCCGATGCGCTGGCCATCGCCATCTGCCATGCCCATCATCGGACAGCGCCGGCCTTGAAGCTGGCCGCCGGAGAAGCCGCTCTATGATCGCCAAGCTAACAGGCGTCCTCGACACCTCCGGCGAGGGATGGGCGGTGATTGATGTGAACGGGGTCGGCTATTTGATCTTCTGCTCGAACCGCACGTTAGGGGTTTTGGCCGGCGTCACCGGCGCGGTCTCGGTGTTCGTCGAAACCCATGTGCGCGAGGACCATATCCATCTCTACGGCTTCGCCGACGAAGGCGAGCGCGAGGGCTTTAAATTGCTGACCACCGTCCAAGGGGTCGGCGCCAAAGTTGCCCTGGGCATCCTGTCGGCGCTCACCGTTGATGCCTTGGCGCAAGCGGTGGCGGCGGGCGACAAGGCGGCGGTTTCCCAGGCGCAAGGGGTGGGCCCGAAACTGGCGACACGCATCGTTACCGAATTGAAGGACAAGGTGGGCGGCATCGCGCTTGGCACGGCGGCTTTGCGGGCGAATGCGCAAGGGGCGGTCCCGGCTGGCGAGGGCGGCGAAAATGCGGCGGCGGCGGATGCGGTTTCGGCGCTGGTCAATCTGGGCTATGGGCGCACCGAAGCCTTTGGCGCGGTGGCCCGCTCGGTGCAGCGGCTGGGCAGCGACGCAGGCTTGGACAGCTTGATCCGGGATGGTCTTGGCGAGCTTGGCTCCGCCGAGACCCATGCGTGACGGTATGGACGGCGAGCGCGAAATCGATCCCCGCGAAGCGCCTGCCGATCAGCCGGAGGTGCAATTGCGCCCGCAGCGCCTGGACGAGTTCATCGGCCAGCCGCGTATCCGCGAGAATTTGAGCATGGCGGTGGAGGCGGCGCGTCTGCGCGTCGAAGTGATGGATCACACGCTGCTATATGGCCCGCCCGGCCTCGGCAAGACGACGCTGGCGCGCATTGCGGCGTCGGAATTGGGCGTCGGCTTTCGCGCCACGTCGGGGCCAGTGATCGCCAAGTCCGGCGATCTGGCGGCGATCCTCACAAATCTTCAACCCCGCGACGTTTTGTTTATCGACGAAATTCACCGCCTGCAGCCGGTGGTCGAGGAGATATTGTATCCGGCCATGGAAGACGGCGAGCTGGATTTGATCATCGGCGAAGGCCCGGCGGCAAGGAGTGTGCGCATCGATCTGCCGCCGTTCACGCTGATCGGCGCCACCACGCGCTCAGGCCTCCTCACCACGCCGCTGCGCGACCGGTTCGGTATTTTGTTGCATATGTCGTTCTATGATCCAGGCGAGCTGACCACCATCGTCAAGCGCAGTGCCGCCATATTGGAGTTGGACGTCACCGACGAAGGCGCGCTGGAAATCGCCAGACGATCCCGGGGCACGCCGCGCGTCGCCGGCCGCCTGTTGCGCCGGGTGCGGGATTTCGCCCTGGTCAATGGCGAAGCGACCGTCGACAAAAAAGTCGCCGACGCGGCCCTCGGCAAGCTGGAAGTGGACCGCCTTGGCCTGGATGAATTGGACCGGCGCTTCCTTAAATTAATTGCCGAAAACTATGGCGGCGGGCCGGTGGGCGCGGAAACCTTATCGGCGGCTCTGTCGGAAGAGCGCGACACCATCGAAGAAGTGATCGAGCCGTATTTGATCCGCGAAGGATTGTTGATGCGCACGCCGCGCGGCCGGGTGTTGGCCGAGGGTGCCTACCGGCATTTGGGGTTGGCGGCGCCGGCCAACCAGACACAGTTGGAGCTTATGGCCAGCCAGGATGAGGACGATGAATAATCTGTCCAAAAGCCAGGCCGGCAACCAAACTCAAAACCATATCCACGCCTTGCGCGTCTATTGGGAAGACACCGATGCCGCCGGCATTGTCTATTACGCCAACTATCTGAAATACACGGAGCGGGCGCGCTCGGAAATTCTCTATGCCGCCGGCATCGATCAGACCGAGATGCGCGAAACCGGCGGCGTTGTTTTGGCAGTGCGCGCCTGCAACACCGAATATCATCTCCCGGCAAGGCTTGGCGATCAATTGGAAGTGCATACAGCCGTGATTGCTGTCAAAGGCGCCAGTTTCGAATTGCGCCAGACCGTTATGCGCGGCATCGATGCGCTGGTGGTGATGGATGTGCGTCTGGCCTGCATCGATCCTATCAGCGGCAAGCCGGCGCGCCTGCCGGCCCAGATCAAGGCGGTGCTGTCCGGCACTAAGGTATAGCCAAAGAATGTTGCGTTAAGGAAAAAATATGGAATCCGAAACCCTGAACGCGGCGGGTATTGCCGCCGCTTATGACTTTTCAATCTGGTCGCTATTTTTGCGCGCCGATGTCATCGTCAAGGCGGTGATGATTGCCCTGATCGTCGCCTCGGTATGGTGCTGGGCGATCATCTTCGAAAAAGTCCGGCGCTTGCGCCGCCTCAACGCCGACGCCTCCAGCTTCGAAGACCGCTTCTGGTCTGGCGGCTCGCTGGACGAGCTGTATGATAATATGGGCGCCCAGCCGCGCGATCCCATGTCGGCGGTGTTCTCGGCGGCGATGCGCGAATGGCGGCGCTCCGCAGATGCCGGCTATTCCACCCCGGCGGTGGGATCGAGCCTGATGGAGCGTGTCGGCCGGGTCATGGACGTCACCGTGAACCGCGAGATCGAACGGGTCGAGCGGCAATTGACGATCCTCGCCTCGACCGGCTCGACGGCGCCGTTCATCGGCCTGTTCGGAACTGTCTGGGGCATCATGAATTCGTTCCAGGCGATTTCAATCACCAAAAACACGTCCCTCGCGGTGGTCGCGCCGGGTATCGCCGAGGCGTTGTTCGCCACTGCGCTCGGTCTGGTGGCGGCGATCCCGGCGGTGATCGCCTATAACAAGATATCCAAAGACGTGGACCGCTATGCGTCCCGCCTGGATGATTTTGCCAACGAATTTTCGGCGATCATTTCGCGCCAGTTGGAAGGGCGCGAATAGACATGGCAATGGGCACCGCATCGGGAAATGGGAGCGGCGGCGGGCGCCGGTGGAAGCGCACCCGCACCCGGCCGATGAGCGATATCAACGTCACCCCGATGGTCGATGTGATGCTGGTGCTTTTGATTGTCTTCATGGTGACGGCGCCGTTGTTGACGGTCGGCGTACAGGTGGACCTACCCGAAACTCGGGCCAGCCTGATCAGCGATCCCGATGAGCCGTTGGCGGTTTCCATTGATGCCGACGGCACCATATTTTTGCAGGACACCGCTATCGAATTGACAGTGCTGGCTGCCCGGCTGATTGCCATCACCGGCGCCAACCCGGATATCCGTATCTTTGTGCGCGGCGACAGAAACATCGGCTATGGCCGGGTCATGCAGGTGATGAGCACCATCAATCGGGCCGGCTTCAAGAAGGTGGCGCTGATCACCCAGGCGCCGCGCGGCGATACCAGGCGGCGCGCCAAGCGGGCCAAGAAACCGGCGGCAGGTAAGTAGGCGCCATGCGGGCTCCCATCCTATATTCGGTTGCCTTTCATGTGGTCATCGTTGGGGTCAGCGTCGTTGGCCTGCCACTGGTGCGCAAGCTGCCGCCGCCAACGGATATTCCGATCATCGTGGAGTTAATTGAAACCGGACCGGAAACCAATGTGCCGGCGCCGGAGCCGAAGGTAAAACCGAAACCCAAGCCCGAAGCGAAAAAGAAACCGCCGCCAGCGCCGCCCAAGCCGAAGGTGAAAAAAGCACCGCCGGCGCCGCCGAAGCCGGAACCGGCGCCGGAAGTGGCCGCCGTTCCGCCGCCGCCAACACCGAAGCCGAAACCAAAGCCTAAGCCGAAACCAAAACCAGAGCCGAAGCCGAAGCCGAAGGTCAAGGCGAAGCCGCAGCCGCCGAAGGTGTTTGCCCGGGTGCGTCCGTCGCGGAAGCCGAAAATGCCGGATCGTTTCGCTGCGGTTTTGAAAAACCTGGAGAAGGATTTCAAACGCCCGGCGCCGGCGCCGGAAAAGGAGAAGGAAAAAAAGAAGGCGGCGCCGAAGCCGGAAATTATGGATCAGCTGGCGAAGACGCTCTCTCGCCGGCCGCGCGAGTTCGATCCCACCAAGCGGATCACCCAGAACGAAATCGACGCCATGGCCAACACGGTACGCCGGGCCATGCTGAAATGCTGGAACTTCCAGCCCGGCGCCAAGGGCGCGCGTGATATCGTGATCACCATTAAATTGAAACTGTCGCCGACCGGACATTTTCAAGGCGGCGAGCTTGTTAACCGCGCCACCTACCTGTCGGACCCATTTAAACTGGCCGCCGCCGAAAGCGCTTGGCGGGCGGTGCGCAATCCGAATTGCAATCCCTATGATCTGCCGAGGGACAAATACGAGATATGGAAAGACTTGACCTTGACCTTCAATCCCCGCGAAATGTTCGGGCAATGAGTATTCTCACCCGATTGTGGAAGGCGATACCCTCCGGCCACGCCGTGCTCGCGTCCCTGTTTGTGGCGCTTTGGATGGCTCCGGCTGAGGCCGAGCTGCGTGTCGATATCACCCGGGGCTCGGTGCGGGCGATGCCCATCGCGGTCACCAATTTCATCGGCACGGGGGCCCGCGAACGCGACATCGGGCGTGACATCGCCGCCGTGATCAAATCTGATTTGGAGCTTTCGGGCCTCTTTAAGCCGATCGATCCGAAGGCCTTTATCGCCGTCGAGACGTCTTTGGATACGGTCCCCAATTTCCAAAATTGGAGCGTCCTCAACGCCGATGCCCTGGCGCAAGGTAGGGTTACGTTGCTGGCGGGAAACCGCATCCGCATCAAGTTCCGGCTTTGGGACGTGGCGCCGCAGAAGCAAAGCTTCGGGCAAAAATTTACCACCGTCGCCTCCAACTGGCGGCGCATCGCGCATATTATATCTGACGCCATCTATAAGCGGGTTACCGGCGAGGACGGCTATTTCGACACGCGCATAGTCTATATCGCCGAAACCGGCCGCGGAGACCGGCGCATCAAGCGCCTGGCGATCATGGATTGGGACGGCGCCAACCACCACTTCCTGACCGACGGCAATGATCTGGTGCTGACGCCGCGCTTCTCGCCGAGCCGCCAGGAAATCACCTATATGTCCTATTTCCGCAACGTGCCCCGGGTCTATATTTTCAACATCGAAACCGGGCGCCAGGAGATGCTGGGCGATTTTCCGGGCATGACATTCGCGCCGCGCTTTTCGCCGGACGGCAACAAAGTCATCATGAGCATGGCCAAGGACGGCAATACGGAAATCTACACCATGGATTTGCGCACCCGCGCGGTCAAAAGGCTGACCCGCCATTCGGCCATCGACACGTCGCCCTATATATCGCCGGACGGCAAAAAGGTCGTGTTCAATTCGGATCGCTCCGGCGGTCAGCAGCTTTACGTGATGAACGCCGACGGCTCGTCCGTCAAACGTATCAGTTTCGGCAAGGGCCGCTACGCTACGCCGGTCTGGTCGCCGCGCGGTGATCTGATTGCCTTCACCAAGATATCGGGTGGCAAATTTTTCATCGGCGTCATGGCGCCGGACGGTTCCGGCGAGCGTCTGCTGGCCGATGGCTTCCTGGTGGAATCGCCGACCTGGTCGCCGAATGGCCGGGTTTTGATGTTTTTCCGGGAAACGCCGTTGTCCAGAAAAGGCGGCAAACGGACCCGACTTTTCTCGATTGATCTTACCGGCCAGAATGAACGCCAGATTGTGACACCCATGGATGCATCGGACCCGGCGTGGTCCCCCTTGATTCCATGACCGGCGCGGCCTATAATGTGTATAAGTAACAAGGATTTAACGCTCGGATAGTACGGTAGGGTATATTCGGCGGCAATTCTGTTGCAATAGATTTGGAAATTTGCATCTATCGTTACTATATGTAGTTTTGTCATTAACACCCATCCCAGTTTCCGTCAGGGGGACAGAAATATGCGTTTAAAGAAAATCGGTTTTGTTATTGCGGGCATGTTTCTTTTGGCGGCGTGTGAATCCACGTCGGTTGAAGAAGGTGCATCGTCGGGCACCGGCGCTAAATCGGGCGGCGCGTCGAGCACCTCGTCCATGGCCAGCACCGGCAACCGGGCTGCGGCCTCGGCGATCCGCGATGGCTCACCGCAGGATTTTGTCATTAATGTGGGTGACCGCGTGTTTTTCGGATTGGACAAGTCTAGCATCCGCGCCGACCAGCGCCCGCAGCTTGAAAAGCAAGCCGCCTGGCTGAAGAATTTCCCGGCTACCCAGATCAGTATCGAAGGCCATGCCGACGAACGGGGCACCCGCGAATACAACCTAGCGCTGGGCGAGAGGCGCGCCAATTCGGCCCGCGATTTCCTGGTTGCGCTGGGCGTCAACCCGGGGCGCATCAAAACCGTTTCATTTGGCAAGGAGCGCCCGGTCGCCCTTGGCCATGAAGAAGCTTCGTGGCGCCAAAATCGCCGTTCGGTTTCCGTTGTGGTCGCTGCCGGCAGCTAATTGAACAAAAATGTTCTCGAATTTTGGGCGCCCGTTTCCCTTGATTGGGGGACGGGCGCCTTGTTTTTGACATGATTTTTCGGCACAAGGTCAGCGGGAATCAATCAATGCTGAAACGCCAATCCAAAGTATTTTGTCTGGCCGCGCTGGCCGCGCTGGTCCTTATTTCGGGGCTCGGCCTTGGCGTGTCCGAAGCAGCGGCGCAGGAGCGCCGGCTGGAAGACTTGCTCAACAAGATGGAACGGTTGGAGCGGGATATGCGCGTTATGAACCGCCAGCTCTATCGCCGGGGGCCGGCTGCCGGCGCGGCGCCCGGCGCCCGTCCCACAGCCCCCGCCGCTGGCTCCGCAACCCCCGCCGCCAGCGCGCCGCCCACCGGCGGTATGCGCTTGGAAAACGCTTATGTGGCGCGCCTCGAAGCCCGCTTGGACGATCTGGAAAGTGAAATTCGCAGTGCCACCGGCAACATCGAAAATTTTAACCATTCCATGACCCAGATTTCTTCGCGCCTCGATAAGCTGGTGGCCGATATGGAACTGCGGCTGTCGGATATGGAGAAGCGCCAGTTGCAGGCTTCGGCGGGCGCGCCCTCGGCGTCCGCTGCGCCGGCCCAACCCGGCTTCCAGGCGTCGCCGCCCAGCCAGCAAATCAGCGGCGTCGCCCGCCCGCCGGCAGTGCAGCAGTCCGGTCCCGCAACTGGCGGGCCATCCTTCGCCCGCCCGGCGCAAAACCTGGGCGCAATTTCGCCGAGCGATCTGGCTGCCGTGAGGCGCGGCGAAAGCCCGCCGCCTGCATCGGCGCAACCCGCGGCCACCGCTCAGCCCTCCCGCCCGGCGCCGCCGGTGGTGCGCACGATACTGCCCAAGGGATCGGTTCAGGCGCGCTATAAATTTGCCCAGGATCTGGTGCACCGGGCGGAATATGACAAGGCCGCCGAGGCTTTTCAGGAATTCATTGCCGCCCATCCGGACGACAAGTTGATTTCCAACGCCCGCTATTGGCTGGGCCGGACCTTTTATGTGCGCCGCGAATACCGTTCCGCCGCCGAGGTGTTCTTGAAAGGCTTCCGGGGCGACCCGACGGGCAACAAGGCGCCCGACAATCTCTTGAGCCTCGGCATGTCCCTGTCGCAAATGGACAAGAAAGCTGACGCTTGCGCCATGTTTGGCAAGCTGGCGAGCGATTTTCCCAGCGCCCCCAGCCGCATTACCAGATTGTTGCAGCGTGAGCGGAGCCGCGCCGACTGTGGCTAACGCGGTCGCCCTCTCAGCGCCGGCCCCAGAATATCCGGAACCGCTTGGCGCCTCTGAATTCGATCAGCTGATGGATGCCAACCGGGTACCGGCGGGCGTCGCCATCGCGGCCGCCGTATCGGGCGGCGGCGATTCCATGGCGCTGGCGCTGTTGGCCGATGATTGGTGCCGGCGTCATGGCGGCACGCTCACCGCGTTGACGGTGGATCATGGCCTCCGCGCCGGATCGGACGCCGAGGCATCAAAGGTTGGCGGCTGGCTGGCAGCGGCGGGCATCGGCCACCGGATTTTGGTCTGGGACGGCGATAAGCCGGCTACCGGCATTCAAGCGGCGGCACGCGCCGCCCGCTATGGTTTGCTGACCGATTGGGCGCGCCGCAACCGCACCTGCCATATTCTGGTGGCCCATAATCTGGAAGATCAGGCGGAAACATTCCTTATGCGGGCCGCCCAAGGCGCCGGCATGTATGGCCTGGCCGGCATGGCGCCGGTTTCCCGGAGACGCGGCGTCGGCATTCACCGGCCATTGCTTGAAATTTCCGGCGCGCGGCTCCGCCAGACACTCACCGCAAAGTGCCAGCAATGGATAGAAGATCCGTCGAACGCCAATCCCGCCTTCCAGCGCACACACACGCGGCGGCTAGTGACGGCGCTTGGCCAAGTGGGGGCGCCGGCAACCCGTCTGGCTTTGCTGGCCGGTCACTTCCGCAGCGCCCGCACAAGGCTCGATGGCTTGGCGGGCGCGCTGATCGGCGGCGCCGTTGTCCGCCACACCACCGGATATTGCCAGTTGCAAACCCAAATCTTTCGGTGCGCCCCATTGATGGTTGCCCTCCATGCCTTGCGCAAAATACTGGGTGAGATTGGTGGGCGCGACTATCCTGCCAGTGGTGACAAATTGGAGCGCGGATTGGGGCGGCTGTTGGATTCCGGCGATGACCGCGCCTTTACCCTGGCAGGCTGCCGCATCATCAAGGCGGGCGGTGGTCCGGGTACTGTTTTGATCTGCCGCGAGGAACGCAATGCGGGCGAGCGTCTGACCGTTACTGCCGGCGGGCGCCTGTTTTGGCGGGGCGTGTTTGAGATTGCACTCGAAGGCCGGGATGGCGGCAGCGACGGGCCGGTCTATCTGGGGCCATTGGGGCAGGTCGGGTGGTCGGAAATTGCCTCGAAAATTGAGGGCGGCGATGCCCTTTTGCCACCATTTCCGGTGCGTACGGCGCTGCCGGCCCTGTTTGATCGCACCGGCGTTGCCGAAGTGCCGCATCTCGGCTATGTCAGGGTAGCCGGTCGATTGCCCGTCATCGGCATCGACTGGGTCCGCCCGGCTTTGTAAAAAATGCCCGCTAGCCCTTGTAATTCAGCCGCTACGGACTATTTGATTTGTCTGGGAGTGGTAAAAAAATATAAAGTGATTTTCAATGCCGCTACCAGGACGCTATAGAGTGGCAAATCCAGGATCCGAAATCCGGGCCCAAATGTTGATAAGAAAAGGGACAGAATATTGAATATTCGTAAAAACTTGGCCGTCTGGGTGATTGTCGCGGTCCTTGTTTTCACCCTGTTCAACCTGTTTCAGGGCACCAGTGACCGCAGTCCGCACCAGTCGCTGGCCTTTTCCGATTTCGTCGCCGAAGTCAATAACGGCACGGTGCGCGACGTAACCATCCAGGGCAAGAAAATTACCGGCCATTTCGAAGACGGCCGCGCCTTTCGCTCCTACGCGCCGAACGATCCGACGCTGATCCCCAAGCTCGGCGAAAAGGGCGTGCATATCACGGCGCTGCCCATCGAAGACGAAGTGCCGTCTTTGTTCGGCATATTGATCTCCTGGTTCCCGATGCTGCTCTTGATCGGTATCTGGATATTCTTCATGCGCCAGATGCAGTCGGGCGGCGGCAAGGCCATGGGCTTCGGCAAATCCCGGGCGCGCATGCTGACCGAGCACACCGGACGCGTCACGTTCGAAGACGTCGCCGGCATCGACGAAGCCAAGCAGGAGTTGGAGGAAATCGTCGAGTTTTTGAAAGACCCGGCCAAATTTCAGCGCCTCGGCGGCAAAATTCCTAAGGGCTGCTTGCTGGTTGGCCCTCCGGGCACCGGCAAGACGCTGCTGGCGCGCGCCATCGCCGGCGAGGCAAACGTTCCGTTCTTCACCATATCGGGGTCCGACTTCGTTGAAATGTTTGTCGGCGTTGGCGCCAGCCGTGTCCGCGACATGTTCGAACAGGGCAAAAAGAACGCGCCCTGCATCATCTTTATCGACGAGCTGGACGCCGTCGGCAGACACCGGGGCGCCGGCCTCGGCGGCGGCAATGACGAGCGCGAACAGACCCTCAACCAGCTTCTGGTGGAGATGGACGGCTTCGAAAGCAACGAAGGCGTCATTCTGATCGCCGCCACCAACCGTCCGGACGTTCTCGATCCGGCTTTGCTCCGGCCCGGCAGGTTCGATCGCCAGGTGGTGGTCCCCAACCCCGACATCGTCGGCCGCGAAAAGATTTTGAAGGTGCATATGCGCAAAGTGCCGTGCGCGCCGGATGTGGATGCCAGGGTTATCGCCCGCGGCACGCCCGGCTTTTCCGGCGCTGATCTGGCCAATCTGGTCAACGAAGCGGCGCTATTGGCGGCGCGCACCGGCAACCGCATGGTGACCATGGCCGAGTTTGAATTCGCCAAGGATAAGGTGATGATGGGTGCCGAGCGGCGTTCCATGGTCATGTCCGACGAGGAAAAGAAGCTGACCGCCTATCACGAGGCCGGCCACGCCATCGTCGGCATCAATGTTCCGAAACACGATCCGCTGCATAAAGTCACTATCATTCCCCGCGGGCGGGCGCTGGGCGTCACCATGTCGCTGCCGGAAAAAGATAAATACAGCTATTCGAAGCTGGAGCTGGAATCGAAACTGGCGGTCATGTTTGGCGGACGGGTTGCCGAGATTAAAATTTTCGGCGCCGAGAATGTCACCACCGGCGCTGGCAACGATATCCAGCAGGCCACCGAAATGGCGCGGCGCATGGTCACCGAATACGGCTTTTCCGAAAAGCTGGGGCCGTTGCGCTATACCGATAATGACGAGGAAATTTTCCTCGGCCATTCGGTAGCGCGCCACAAAAACGTGTCCGACGCCACGGCGCGCATGATCGACGAAGAGGTGCGCGGTCTGATCGAACACGCCGAGCAGAAGGCGGCCGGGATTGTCGATGAAAAATTCGACGATCTGGTTACCCTGGGCGAGGCATTGCTGGAATATGAGACCTTGTCGGGCACCGAAGTGAACGCGCTTCTGCGCGGCGAGCCGATCTTCCGCCCCGATGCCGACGACGATACCCCGTCCGAGGGACAGCCTAAGTCTTCGGTCCCGTCTAGCGGCGCCGGCCCGAAGGGCGCCCCCGGTAATCTCGATCCGGAGCCCCAGCCCAGCGGCTGAGCGTTGAGCTAGCCATGATGTTTGCCGGGCTCGATCTCGGACGCCCGTTGATCATGGGCATCGTCAATGTGACCCCCGACAGTTTTTCCGACGGCGGTGAGGCCTTCGATGCGGCCGACGCCATCGAACGCGGCTTGGCGCTGATCGCGGACGGCGCCGATATTATCGATGTGGGCGGCGAATCCACCCGCCACGGCGCCGAACCCGTAGCGCCCAAAACGGAAGCAGCGCGGGTGTTGCCTGTCATCACGGCCCTGGCGAAGGCGGGTGCGGTGGTTTCCATCGATAGCCGCCACGCCTCGGTTATGGGCGAAGCGGTGCAAGCCGGCGCCGCCATCATCAACGATGTCAGCGCGCTTAGCTTCGATGCCAATGCCTTGCGCGTTGCCGCCGATACCGGCGCCTCCGTCATCTTGATGCATATGAAGGGTACGCCCCAAACTATGGCCGGTATGGCCGAATATGACGATGTGGTGGCCGAAGTTTGCTCCTATCTTCGGATGCGAATCGATGTCTGTATTGCGGCCGGAATAGAGCGGACACGGATCTGCATCGATCCCGGCTTCGGTTTCGCCAAGCGGATGAAACACAATTATGAACTGCTGGACCGGTTGCCTGAGATCGCGGCCATCGGCCCAACCGTCTGCGCCGGTCTATCGCGTAAGTTCGGAAAGACCGAAAACCCCAAGGAACGCCTTGATATTTCCATCGACCTGGCGCGCCGCGCGGTTTCCGGTGGCGCCCGCATTATTCGCGTGCACGACGTCGCGGCGACGGTGGCCGGCCTGGCAGAGGCCCCCTGAAAAATACCGCAATAATTTGTTAAATGACCTTTCGCCCGGCTTGCGCTAAACCGGTTGCAGCATGATTAGAAAACTATTCGGAACCGACGGCATCCGGGGCACCGCCAATACGGCGCCCATGACCGCCGAAATCGCGCTCCAGGTGGGCATGGCGGCGGGGCTGCATTTCACCCGCGGCGATCATCGCCACCGGGTGGTGATCGGCAAGGATACGCGCTTGTCCGGCTATATGATCGAGCCCGCATTGACCGCCGGTTTTGTTGCCGCCGGCATGGACCCCATATTGGCCGGCCCGCTGCCGACGCCGGCCATTGCCATGCTGACCCGGTCTTTGCGCGCCGATCTGGGGGTGATGATATCGGCTTCGCACAATCCCTATCAGGACAACGGCATCAAGCTGTTCGGCCCCGACGGCTACAAATTGTCCGATCAAGCCGAAGCCGCCATCGAAGCGCGCATGGCAGGCGACATGGCGGGCGATCTGGCGCCGCCGGCAGGCTTGGGCCGAGCGCTGCGCCTGGACGATGCGCAAGGCCGCTATGTGGAGTTCGTGAAACGGACGATCCCGCGCCGCATCAGCTTGGACGGCATCAAGGTGGTTATCGATTGCGCCAACGGTGCCGCCTACAAGGTGGCGCCGGCGGTGCTTTGGGAACTGGGTGCTGAGGTGGTGCCGCTTGCCGTCAGTCCCGATGGCCTCAACATCAACGATGGCTGCGGCTCGACCCATCCGGAAGCCATGTGCAGCGCCGTGGTGGCCCATGGCGCCCATATGGGTATCGCCCTCGACGGCGACGCCGATCGGGTTTTGATCGCCGACGAGACCGGTGCGCTGATCGACGGTGATCAGATCATGGCGGTGATTGCCAAGCATTGGGCGGATGACGGCTGGCTGCAGGGCGGTGCGGTGGTCTCTACGGTCATGTCGAATTTGGGGTTGGAGCGGTATCTGGACGGAATCGGCCTCAAATTACTGCGTACCCAGGTGGGTGATCGGTATGTGGTCGAGCGCATGCGCGAATTGGGCTGCAATCTCGGCGGCGAGCAATCGGGCCATATTGTTATGGCCGATCACGGCACCACAGGCGATGGCCTGGCCGCCGCCTTACAGCTTTTGTCGATTATCTCGGCGAGCGGAAAACCAGTCAGCGAAGCTTGCCGGCCGTTCGAGCCGTTGCCGCAAATTCTGCGCAACGTGGCCGTCAATGGCGCCGCGCCGTTGGAAGATAGCGGTATCCAGAAGGCCATCAAAGCCGGCGAGGCACGCATGGGCAGCGATGGCCGCGTGCTGATCCGCGCGTCTGGCACCGAGCCTTTGGTCCGGGTCATGGCGGAGGGCAACGATAAGGCTTTGATCGATAGCGTCGTCGGCGATATTGTCGCCGAGATCGAACGCTTCGTTGCCGCCTGAGCATTTACAGGGAGCATCCATTTGCAGGGACGGGTTCTTATCGTCGCCGGGTCCGATTCCGGCGGCGGCGCCGGCATTCAGGCCGATATCAAGGCGGTAACCGCCCTCGGCGGGTTCGCCATGACCGCGATCACGGCGCTGACCGCACAAAATACCGAGGGCGTGTTCGCCATCCACGATGTGCCGGCCGATTTCCTGACCCGCCAGATGGAGGTGGTCTTGAGCGACATCGGCGCCGACTGCATCAAGATCGGCATGCTGCACCGGCCCGATATTATCGAAGTGGTGTGCGCGTCATTGGACCAATTGGCGCCGGATGTGCCGGTGGTGGTTGATCCGGTGATGGTCGCCAAGGGCGGCGCGTCCTTGCTGGCCGATGACGCCATGCAGACCTTAAAAAATTTGATGGTGCCCCGCGCCGCCATCCTAACCCCAAATATCCCCGAAGCTGAGGCCCTGGCGGGCCGCAGCGCGCCTGGGCTGGACGATGCCGAAGCGCTGGCGCAATCTTTGCTCGATCTTGGCCCCAAGGCGGTGCTCTTGAAAGGCGGCCACCGGGACGATGCCGAAGTGATGGATTTGTTGCTGGATGGGTCGGGCGCCCAACGCTTCACCAGCCCGCGCATTGAGACCAAGCACACCCACGGCACCGGCTGCACCCTGGCCTCGGCCATCGCTTGCGGCATCGCGCAGGGAATGGAAACCGCCGCCGCCGTCGCCCGCGCCCGGGACTATGTGCTGGAAGCCATCCGCACGGCGCCCGGATATGGTCACGGCCACGGGCCGCTCAATCATGGGCATACGATGGGGGATCGTTAGATGACCAAAGAGCTTTTCCGCGCCGACGCCTACACCCAATCCTGCGAAACCACGGTGGTCTCCGCTGATGCGCGCGGTATCGTCCTCGATGCTTCGGTGTTTTATCCGCGCGGCGGCGGGCAGCCCGGAGATTCCGGCGCCCTCCACCTGGCCGATGGGACTGAGATCGCGATTGCCGACTGCTTCAAGGACCGGGAGACTGGCGACCATGTTCATGTGCCGGCCGAGGGCGCACCCTTGCCGGAAATCGGCGCGGCGGTGACCGCCGAGATCGATTGGCAGCGGCGCCACCGGATGATGCGCATGCATACGGCCCTGCATCTTTTGTGCGCCGTCGTTGAGGGCGGCGTGACCGGCGGCTCCATCGGGCCCGACAAAAGCCGCCTGGATTTCGATCTGCCCGATACGGCCCTCGATAAAGAGCATATCCAATCCGAATTGAACCGGCTGGTGGGCGAGAATTTGGTGGTGAGCGTATCCTCGGTCAGCGACGCCGAACTTGACGCCAACCCCGATCTGGTGCGTACCATGTCGGTTAAGCCGCCATCGGGGGCCGGAAGCGTCCGCATCATCGATATTGCCGGCGCCGATTTGCAGCCTTGCGGCGGCACGCACGTGGCAAACACCGGCGAGATCGGCGCCTTGCGTGTCGGCAAGATCGAAAACAAGGGCGCCCACAACCGGCGCATCAATATCCATCTGGAGAATTGAGCCATGAGTTTGGAAATCCGCCCCGCCCAAGTCCCGGCCGAAGTGGGCCTGGCGCGCGACATGTTCACCGAATACCAGAACTGGCTGGACGTGGATTTGTGATTCCAGGACTTCGATGAAGAGCTGGCAAGTTTGCCGGGAAAATATTCAGAGCCCCAGGGTCAGATATTGTTCGCCAAGGACGGCGACAAAATCGCCGGCGTCGCCGCCATGCGCCCTTTGGACGGCACCGGTGCCGCCGAGATGAAGCGCCTTTATGTGCGCGAAGATTGGCGCGGCCAGGGGCTGGGCCGCGAATTGGTGGAGCGGATCATCGCCCACGCCCGCGCCCAGGGCTACAAATTGCTGCGCCTGGACACGGTGCCCCAATTGGAAACTGCCATCGCCCTTTATCTGGATCTGGGATTCAAGGAAATCGGCGATTATTCGAACGGCACCTCCATTTATCTTGGCGCCAAGCTGCGCTATTTTGAATTAGACTTGGCTTAAGGACTTCAAACACAGTGACCACATATAAGATTGCTCTGATCCCCGGCGACGGCATCGGCAAGGAGGTTGTGCCCGAAGGGGTGCGCGTCCTGGATGCCGCCGCCGCCAAATTCGGCTTCGATTTTCATTGGGACGATTTCGATTGGTCTTGCGAGACCTATCACAACACCGGCGCCATGATGCCCGAAGACGGGCTTGATCAAATCCGCGGCCACGATGCGGTTTATCTGGGCGCCGTCGGCTATCCCGGCGTGCCCGATCATATCTCCCTCTGGGGTCTCTTGATCCCTATCCGGCGGGAATTTCATCAATATGTGAACTTGCGTCCCGTTAGATTGTTCGATGGCGTGCCGTCGCCGCTGGCTGGGCGCAAGCCAGGCGATATCGATTTCTACGTGGTGCGCGAAAATGTGGAGGGCGAATATTCGGAAATCGGCGGCCGCCTTTATGCGGGCACCGATGACGAGATGGTCACCCAGCAGACCGTGTTCACACGGCGCGGCGTCGACCGAATTTTAAAATTCGCCTTCGATCTGGCGCAAAGCCGGGACGCCAAGCACCTGACCTCGGCGACCAAATCGAACGGCATCATCCACACTATGCCCTATTGGGACGAGCGGGTGGAAGCCATGGGTGCGGGTTACGCCGACGTGGAGGTGGACAAGTTCCATATCGATATTCTGACTGCCCATTTTGTCCGCAATCCCGACTGGTTCGACGTGGTGGTCGGCTCCAACCTGTTCGGCGATATCCTGTCCGATCTGGGCCCGGCGATCACCGGCACCATCGGCATCGCGCCGTCTGGTAATATCAACCCGGAGCGGCAGTTCCCGTCTATGTTCGAGCCGGTGCACGGCTCGGCCCCCGATATCGCCGGCCAAGGCATCGCCAATCCCATCGGCCAGATTTGGTCGGGGGCGATGATGCTGGATCATTTCGGCGAGGGCGAAGCGGCGGCGGCGATCATAACGGCCATCGAAAATGTGCTCGCCGATGGCGCTTCGCTGACCCCGGATATGGGCGGAACCGCATCCACGAAGGATTTGGGCGCGGCCATCGAGGCGGCGCTCTGACGCGATCATATGCCCGGTCTGATTATCTTTGATTGCGACGGCGTTCTGATTGACAGCGAACCGCTCGCCTGCCGCTCCTTGTCAGAGGTTCTAGCCGGAATCGGCGTTGCCATGAGCGCCGATGAAATCAATGCCGAGCTGGTGGGCATATCGCTGCCGGGTGTCACCGGTTATGTGCAGGAGCGCTTCGGCGTGACGCTGGGGCCGGATTTTTGGAAAGCGCACCTTGCGGCCATCCTTGATCTGTTCGTCGCCGAATTGAAACCCATTGATTATGTCATAGAAATGCTGGACCAGATCAGCGGCCCGAAATGCGTTGCCTCTTCGGGGCGCATGGCGCGGCTCGGCCCAGCCCTCAAAATGACCGGGCTTTATGAGCGGTTTCAGCCCCATATCTATAATGCCGAAATGGTGGAACGGGCTAAGCCGGCGCCGGATTTGTTTCTGTATGCGGCCAAAGAAATGGGGTTTGCCCCCAAAGACTGCCTGGTGATCGAAGACAGCCGCGCCGGCGTGACCGCCGCCGTGGCCGCCGGAATGCCGGTCATTGGCTTCACCGGCGGCGGCCATACGAAGTCTGGTCACAGTGATGCCTTGTTGGGTGCCGGTGCCGATGCGGTGCTCAACCATATGCGCCAATTACCGGACATCTTGCGCGAGGCGATCTAAGTTCTTATTTCTATTAGGCAATTGATCAACTGAGAGGCATGCACAGGATGCACGAAACTGCCCAATTGGCCGCGCCCAACCTTTCCATGTGGGTGACGTTCGCGCTAATCATCGGCGCCCTCGGTCTCTATGCGGTGGAACGGTTCCCGGCCGAGGTGACGTCGCTAGGCGTGCTCGCCGTGTTCATGGTCTATTTTCATTTCCAACCCATAGCAATTTCCGGCGGCGGCAACGCCATGTCGGCGGAACGCCTGGTGGCAGGCTTCGCCAATCCGGCGTTGATCACGGTGCTGGCCTTGCTGGTGGTCGGCCAGGGGATGGTGCGCGCCGGCGTGCTGGAGCGAGGCGCCCGCATTGTCATGGCCATGGGCGCCGGCTCGGGCGCATTTACCATTTTCGTCACCCTGGTGGTGGTGCTGGTGATATCGGGTTTCCTCAACAATATCCCGGTGGTGGTCATCTTTATCCCGATCATGGAAGCGGTGGCTAGGCGCTTCAATATCTCGTCGTCGAAGGTGATGATGCCGCTCTCGTTCGCCGCCGTGCTGGGCGGTATGACCACGATCATCGGATCGGGCACCAATCTTCTGGTGTCGGGCGCACTCGAAGAATTGGGCGAGGCGCCGTTCAGCTTCTTCCAGTTCACCGTGCCCGGTGCGGTGCTAGCTGCCGTCGGCTTGGTGTTCATATTATTGTTCGTGCCGAAATTGACCCCCGACCGGGCTGCCAGCGCCGAGACCCTGCTTAGCGGCGATGGCCGCCATTACCTGGCGCAGATGACTGTTGGCGCCGGATCGGGGCCGGTGGGGCTGACCGCCGATCACGGCGTCTTCGGCATCTTCCCGGATCTCACTTTGCGCGTTATCCAGCGCGGCGACGATGCCTTCCTGCCGCCCTTCGAGGGCGTGGCCATCGCCGAAAACGATGTGCTGGTGGTGGCTGGCACCCGCGCGGCCCTCGCCGATGCCGTGTCCCACGATCCGCACCTTCTGGTGCCCGATCTAAACGACGGCATGGAAAGCGAGGCGCGCTGGCAATCGGGGGATCGGATGTTGGCCGAGGTAATGGTGGCGCCGGCGTCGCGGATGGCCGGCTATAACCTCCGGCTGATCGGGTTCCGGCACAAGTTTCATTGCGTGGTGCTGGCGGTGCAAAGACGCTCGCGCATGATGCGCACCCAGATCACTGAGATCGTTCTGGAAGAAGGCGATATTCTTCTGGTGCAGGGGAGGCCTGAGGATATTAAAGGCCTGCGCCGCAACTCCGACGTTATTTTGCTGGAATGGTCGGCGGAGGAATTGCCGGCCCTCGATCACGCCAAGCGGGCGCTGTCGATATTTGCCGTGGTGATCATAAGCGCGGCGGCTGGATTGCTGCCGGTGATGACCGCGGCGCTTATGGGCGCCGTTGCCATGGTGGCCACCGGGGTGCTGTCCATCGGCATGGCGGCGCGCTCGCTGGATACCAAGATATTCACCATGATCCCGGCGGCGCTGGCCATGGGGCTCGCCATGCAGGCCACCGGCGGCGCCGCCTGGCTGGCCAAGGGCATGATCAACGCCCTTCAGGGCGCCGAGCCCCAGGTGATCTTGTCGGCGTTTTTCCTGCTAATCGCGGTCTTGTCGAACATCATCAGCGCCAAGGCCGCCGCGGTCCTGTTTACACCCATCGCCGTCGGCATCGCGCGCGAATTGAACCTGCCGGTGGAAGCCTTCGCCGTGGCCGTGGTGTTCGCCGCCAATTGTGCCATCGCCACGCCGATCGGCTATCAGACCAGTCTTTTGGTTATGGGGCCGGGGCATTACAGCTTCACCGATTTTGCCCGCGCCGGCATTCCGCTTATTTTGGTTTTGTGGGTGACGTTTACCCTGTTTGCACCCTGGTATTACGGATTATAAATCATGGAAATCATCAATATTGCGTCTGAGCGCGCCAACCTTGGCGAAAGCCCGGTCTGGTCGGCGGGCGAAAGCGCCCTCTATTGGGTCGATATCAATGGCTGCCGCCTGCACCGGGCTCAATACCCATCGTTAAGCATACAGAGCTGGGTGACGCCCAGCCGTGCCGGCATGATCGCGCTGCGCTCCTCCGGCGGTCTTATGGTTGCCATGGTGGACGGCATATACGCCTTCGATCCGGACGCTGAGAACTGGCAGCTTCTGGTGGCGCTGGAAACCGATCAGCCGGGGAATCGGCCCAACGACGGCAAGTGCGATGCCGCCGGGCGGCTCTGGGTGGGCACCATGAATATAGAAGACCCCATGCAGCCGACCGGGTCTTTTTACCGTATTGATACGGATCTGAGCGTCGAGAAAATCGCCGGCGAAATCCGTATCCCGAACGGTCTTGCCTGGTCGCCCGACGACAGGCTCCTGTACCGCACCGATACCCGTTCCGGCCTCGTCTTGCGCTACCCGTTCGATGCGGACACCGGAACCTTAGGCGCAGAAACCCGATTTTTCGAATTCAATGCACGCGAGATTGGTGGCGTCGACGGCGCCGCCATGGATGCGGACGGCGGCTATTGGGCTGCGCTCTATGGGGGCAGCCGCGTGGTGCGTATCAATAATGACGGCGAGATCGACCGGGAAATCCCGCTCACCGCCAAACAGCCGACCATGCCATGCTTCGGCGGACCGGAGATGAAAACCCTGTTTGTCACTTCCGCCGCGCAGAACCTGGACGAAGCCACGCTGGCCGCTGGGCCCGATAACGGCGGCCTGCTGATGGTGGAAACCGACGTCATCGGCCATCCGGTGCATTCGTTCCGGGGATAGATGACCTGGCGCGGGTGCAAATAAGTAAACTGACACCGATATAAAACGGTGACAGTTTACTTTTAGCGGTGTCGGTGAAGCGCGTTAGGACGGTGCGTATTTACCCGTCAGTTGCGGTGTTTGAACGCCCTCGGCGCCGGATTCGGCGTGCTCCAGGCGGGTGGTGCGCGCCCAGGTGCGTTTCAGATCATCCTGGATGTTGATGGTCAGGCGGCCGCAGCCTTCGCATTCCAACTCCACCTTGTCGCCGTCCTGAAACGAGGACAGCCCCCGGTGGTTGGTGCCGGTGGCGATGATATCGCCGGGCTCCAAGGTGTGGATGGAAGAGACCCATTCGATGATACGCGGAATTTTATGGGCCATGTCGTCGGTGTTGAAATCCTGCTTCACCTCACCATTGACCCACAGCTTGACGTCAAGCTTTTGCGGATCATTGATCTCGTCCTTGGTGACGATGTAGGGACCGATGGGGGCGAAGGTTTCGCGCGACTTCATCATGTAAAAGACGTTGCCGCCGGGGCCGAGGCCGCGCGCTGAGCCGTCGATAAAGTTGGTGTAGCCGAAGACATAATCCATGGCGTCGGCCTGGCTGACATTTTGCGCCCGCTTACCGATGATCAGGCCCAGTTCCGCCTCGCCCTCGAAGATGGTGGCGGGGATATCCTGGCAGACCATGGTATCGCCGTCGCCGATGATCGCGTTCGGCGATTTGTGGAAGGCGTTGATCGGCGCCGGCTCGTCGCGGGTGCCGTTCTCCATATAGTTTACCGCCATGCAATCGATGTTGTAGGGCTTGGGTAGTGGCGGGCGGATGCGCACCCCGGAAACCGGTACGCCGGATCCATTGCCAGCGGCGTCTTCCAGCTTGGCGCGGTAATCATCGAAGCGTTCGATCAGCCCCGAGATCAGATTTTCCGGTCCCGTATGCGGGATATCGGCGACCAGATCGGTAACATCGACCACATTATCCCCGTTTAATACGCCCAGTTTGAAGTCATCGAAATACAAGATTTTCATTGGTGGCTCCCCAAGTGATATGACAGAAAATTAGGGGCGCGCGTAGCTTTGCGCCCGGCCAATGGGGTAGCAGTTTTGACAGCCGACTACAATCGGGGTTAGCGGGTGATCGGGAGTACGAAAAAAAATGTGGTGCCGCCGCCGGCGTTGGCGCGGAAATCGATATACCCGCCATGTTGCTCGATGATCGGTTTGGATATCGAAAGACCGAGCCCGGTGCCCATTTTGGCACGCGTGTTCGATTGATCGCCTTGGGTGAAACGCTCGAATACAGCGCCCCGGTGCGCAGCGTCGATGCCCGGGCCACGGTCCGATATTTCGACGCGGGCAAGGCCGGCCATCTCAGATACGGAAATTTCAACCGTGCCGCCGGGTTCTGAGAATTTGGCGGCGTTGGAGAGGATATTGGTGATGACCTGGCCGATGCGCATCGCATCGCCGGTGACGTTGACCGGCTGGGCTGGCTCGATCATTTGGAATGTCACGCCGGAGGCTTCGGCGAGGTCCCGGCACGCGGCAATCGTATCGGCGGTCAGAGCAGCCAAATCAAGCCGCTTGCTCTGAAATTGTACGGTGCCGGAGCGCAGTTTTTCAAAATCCAGAATATCGTTCACAAGATTGGTCAGCCGGTCGGTGTTGCGTTCCGCTAGCTCCAGAAGCTGCCGCGATTGTTCGGGCAATAGGCCATCTGATTTCTTGGATAGGAGGCCGAGCGAGCCCTTGATCGAGGTCAGCGGCGTGCGTAGCTCGTGACTGACCACGGAGACGAATTCCGTTTTCAGGCGCTCGACCTCTTTCAGCCGAGTGATGTCCTGACCGATAAACAACATCTTGCCATCCAGCACGTGTTCGCCGGCCACCAGCATGTCCCGTTCCTCGCCGCTACGGGTGCGGAATATTGTTTCCATGCCGGCAACTTCGCCTTCACGCTCCAGAGTTTCGATAAAGCGGGCGCGGTCCTCGGGCTGCGACCAGAGGCCCAACTCGAGCGACGATTTGCCCATGGCGTCTTGGTGGCTGTAGCCGGTCAGGGCCGTCCAAGCCCGGTTGACGTCGTAGTGCTTGCCGTCCTTGGGGTCCGACAAGGTCATCAAGACCGGGCTGTTGTCGAAGGTCTTGGTGAAAAACATTTCGTTGATATGGCGCTCGTCGAGTAATCTGGATCGCTCGTTGCGCAATGATAGGGTTTGCTTCAAAGACGCATTGAAGGAGCGCGCCAGGGAGCCCAGAAATACCACGAACAGGATCAGCATGGCGCCCATGACCAGCGGCAATTCACCGGGTTCGATCAAAAAGCGGAAGATCAATGGTGCGAGCATAGGTACGGAAAACGCGAAAAAAGCCGGCAGCCATGAGGCCGCCATCACCACCGCGCCGGCGGCCAATCCGCCCAGAACGAAGGCCAGGAAGACCTGCAATTGTATGGCTTCGGGCGGGAACATGATGACCGCGCCGATTCCCCAGACGGCGCCGGTCAGCCCCGCGCCGAAGGTGAACGTTCGCGCCCACGGTACGCCCGCGTCATAGGTGTCTTGCGAAGCCCGGCTCGCCGCAATGTGCAAAAAACGGGCCCCGTTGAGGCTGAGCAAGACTGCTAGCCAGACGAGCAGTACCGGCGCCTCGACGACGCCGCGCATGACATAGGTGACGGCCCCGGCCAGGATACAGTTGGCCAGCAACGCGGTCCGCGCATTTTTGCGCAGCATGAGGGTTTGGGCCAAAACGTTGGCATCCCCTACGTCGACGGCGCCATTGGCGTAGCCGATGTTCATAGGATTTGCGCGGGCGGTATCGGGTTGCATGGGCAATAGCTATAAAGCCGCCATGTGTCGCCGATTTAAACGGGTTGTGAACAGAATGTGAAAGACGATTCAGCGGCCCCGCATTCGATTCAACGCAGTGAACAGGAAATCAGCAATCCTCTGGGATCCCGCCGGCGTGGTATGCAGGGGATCGTAAAAATCGCCGTCCTTAAATTGAAGCAATGCGGCAAGATCGATGCAGCGGAGTTTTTGGGCGGCGCAGACGGCGCGAGTCACGCCGTTGAACAAGCCGATGGTTTTTAATGCTTGATCGGATATTTCGGGATTTTCGGCAAGGTCTTCGGGCTGAACCAATTTTTCCAGGCTGCCGCCCAGGGATCGGAACTCGCCGATCGGCTGGGTCACGAACACCGGCTCGGCGCCGTAGCCTTGGATGGCGGCGGCCAGGATCACCAGCCTCTTGGTATAGCCCAAGAGCCGTTCGGAATATTTGGCTCTCAGTATTTCCGGGCCTATGAATTTGTTAACCGGCTTCCAGAGCCCGGTTTTGAACGAATTACCGCCATGCATGAGTTTCGCGCCCCTGGCCCGGAAGGCGCCGCGAACCCGGCGGAATTGGTTATAAAGGACACTGTGGTTCATCACATAATGGCGCACCCGGCGCCCCCGTTCTGGCGAGCGCATATCATCGAACTTGCTGGCGTCACTGCCGGTCACGGCGGTGTCGTTGATGCCCACATAGGCCAGCACGATTTTCGGCTTCAGGCCCGGTATATTGGGAAACCAAAGCTCGAACGCCTTGATGTGGCCGCGGCTGGATTGGCCGTCGACACCGCCATTGGCGACGCGCACCGGCTGGCCGGCGGCGGCGAAGTTGTCCGCCAGACGCTGGGTCCAGATATCCCCATCGTCGACAAAGCGCTCGTTGGTGGTCGAACCGCCGATTGCCAGGATATCAATTTTGGCCGGATCACCGCCATAGTCGCCGCGCAGGCCATGGCGGTCCCGTGTATAGCTGATCGATCCCCGGCCGGGCATAAACTCCGAGACATCGAGGACGTGCCGCTCACCATGGCGGATGTTTAAAAAGCCGAAATCGGGGCCGAATATCCAATTGCCGAATATCAGTTCGGCAATCACCGACACGGCGATCAACAGCCCGATATTGGCGGCGATGATCCGGGCCGCACTCCGAACCCGCGACCGGCGCCGCCGTCTCATTCCGGTTGCAGCGTCATGACGCGCGTATGGAAGGCGTCCAGAAACGGCTCGAACTCCCGGTGCGGGGATGTGGCCGCGAGCGAGCGCACAGCGTAAAGATCGCCTTGCCCGGCTTGGGTAGGCTCGATACCGGCCTCCAGGGCGCGCGCCAGATCAAGAAGGATGCGCCTTGCGGTGATCACCGGAACATCGGAAGCCACCAGCCGTTCCCGGGAACGGTCGACGATACTGCCTTGGACGTTACCTTCAGCAGCGGGCAAGGTTTCCTGGATGCAACGGTCCTGCTCGTTGACGCCGAAGATGCCGGTATAGTTGCCGTCCGTCTGGATATCACGGTCGATCAGATAGTCGTTGCCGGAATTGGCGTCGGGCAGGAAGGTGTCGATGATATAGCCGTTTGGCAGCCGGTGGGCGCCCGGGGTCATGCGCGGCGGGAAAAACGTACCCCGCTCCAGCTCGGCCAGTTCGGCATCGTTGAAGGGCCGCTCGGCGTTGAACATGTAGCCGAAGGTGGTGACGTGATCGTCGTCCACCGGCACCCAGGCGCGGCCCGAGCGGGGATAGCTAGAATTGGCGATCAGCGAGAACATGGGTACCAGCCATTGGGTGACGCGCCAGAAATATTCGCCTGGCTGATCGGTCTGGCGCCGGGCGCCGGCCACATAACCGTACGGTGTTTCCTTGACGGTCAGTTCCGGCGCGCCGTCGATGAGCCCCGGAAGGTACGATGTGAAGGCGTCCGGCAGGCCGTGTTCGGGCTTGTTGGCCCGGTGCAGGAAAGAGACGTGGGACGAATCGATCTCACCTTCCATGCCTTGCGCCCAGTTGGAGCATTGCAGCCAGCGCGACACCTGAACCTGGGGTTCTGGCAATTCGGTCCATTCCAGGGCGGGCAATTCCGGCTCCAGGTGATCCGGTCCCATATAGACCCAGACCACGCCGCCGGCTTCGTGCGTGGGATAGCTGGTGATGCCCATCTTGCGCTTGATGGTGTCTGCATCGGCGACGTTGGGCAAATCGACACAATCGCCGTCTGTATCGAACTTCCAGCCGTGATAGGCGCAGCGCAGGCCGTGTTCCTCGTTGCGGCCCCAGAACAGCATGGCCAGCTTGTGCGGGCAGTAGGCGGCGACAATGCCGACGCGCCCGCCAGTATCGCGAAAAGCCACCAGATCTTCGCTGAGAATGCGCAGCCGCTTTGGCGCCCCATCCGGTTCGGCCACTTCCCGGCTTAAGAGCGCCGGCAGCCAAAAGCGGCGGAACAGATTGCCCATGGGCGTTCCCGGCCCGACCCGGCAGAGAGTTTCGTTGTCTTCTATCGAAAGCATGACAAATGTATGGCCCGATGCCAATATTTACGCAAGTGGATGGCGTCTAATTGCCGGTTGGGAATGGTGCGTAAACTTTACCACCGGACGGTGCCGAGCCTGGAAAATCGCCGACGGTGATCGATTTAGGGATATACGTATTAAACTTGGGTATATTACATTTTGACTGTGTTAGTTATGCTTGTTAACTACAATACAACGTCTACATATCAATCTCTGGTGAGGGAAGCCGTACTGCAACAAATCGGCCGCGATCCAGATGGGGTGAGCCGCCCGGCTTAGGAGTGCGATGGATAATTTTAATCTTAGTCAGCTATCGGTTTTGATCGTCGAGCGTCACCTGCATTTAAGCTCCATGCTGCGCGGCATCTTGCGCGAGCTGGGCGTGACTAACGTTTATGACGCCTCCACGCCTGAGGGTGGTTTTGAAGAGTTCAATCTACAGGGGCCCGACGTGGTGCTCGTGGATTGGTCGCCGGATTTCGACGGGATTGGGTTGCTCGACAAGATTCGCAACGACCCAGATAGCAAAAGCCCCTATGTCCCGGTGATCATGGTCACCGCCTTTGGCGAGGCCGAACGCGTGTTCGAGGCCCGCGACGCAGGTATGACCGAGTATCTTACCAAACCGGTGTCGGGCCAACGATTGTATCAGCGGATTTCGGCGATCGTGAAATCGAACCGGGATTTTATCCGTGCGTCGGAATATTTCGGCCCCGACCGCCGCCGCCGGGATAAAGACCATGAAGGTGAAGATCGGCGTGACCAGGAGGCGTAAGCCGAAGCTAAAGCTAAAGCTAAAGCTAAAGCTAAAGCTAAAGCTAAAGCTAAAGCGTCGTCATCGATGCATCTAAATTTTTCGTGATCGAATGCAATTTTGTTTGACCCTCCCCTAGCAGGAAGGCTTAGAAGCATTGCAGTCTCGCCGTTCGTCATACCCAATACTGAAAACCAACAAAGGATCGATCCGTATGCGTAATCCGGCCGCTCTTTCCTCCCTCGCCATAGTGTTTTTACTCATTTCCGCGATCGCAATTTTCAACGGAGCTGCCGCTCACACGGCAACAGAAAATACGACCGCCACCTCGAATTTGGACAATCATGGCAAGGCCATCCAATCCAAATTTGGTGCCTTGAAGCTAAAGTTTCCCGAGATGGATCCGATGAAAGGCAAAAAACTATTTGTCGATAAGGGATGCGTTGCCTGTCATTCGGTGAACGGTGTCGGCGGCGAGGACGCGCCGGCACTGGACGCCCGCGAAATGGGTGCCCTCATGAACCCTTTCGAATTCGCCGCGAAAATGTGGAAAGGCGCCCAGGCGATGATTGCCGCCCAGGAAGGCGCGTTCGACAAACAACTGTTATTTTCCGGCGATGACCTGGCCAATATCATCGCGTTTGTTCATTCTGACAGCGTGCAGCACGGCTTCACGGAAGCCGACCTCAACGACGAGGCACGCAAAATGATGCGCCATGGCCATGGCGGGACAGATGGCGGGACAGATGGCGGTACTCATCATTCCAAAGAGACCGACGATGGGAAAAGCCGTGGACACGGAGCGAATGCAAAGCCCCATGGCCATTAGCCGAAATAATCCATCACCCTTTAAAGGTTAATCGGTGCCGTTCATCGGCCCAACGACAATGTGATTTAGACCCGGTAACGGAGCCTCAGGCGCAGCAGCTTGCGTCGTCATTGCCGGAGGCCCGCGCTTCCTGGATCGGCGGGCAGGGTTGGGTGCCGTAAGAGCAATAGACGCAGCAATCGCCCGCCAACGGCTTCAAAAGCACGCCGCAGCCCTTGCAGTCATAAAACCATTGGCAGGAATCCGTGGGCATGGTTTCGGTTTCGGTATGGCCGCATTCGGGGCAGGTGATGTCCGATGCCGGGGTCACTTTGAATTCGGGTGATTGTACTTGCGTATCCATGGGAGGCATTCCGTAGCGGTTTATATTACGCGCCGAGGGTGCGAGCTGTAGCCACTACAGATACAAGAACTATTTTGCGCCGCGTGGTCATATTTATTGCCGCAATTGTGGAAAATGTTGACCGCTATCAAGGTCATTTTCGTCCAAATTTGCTAGAACTCAAATTGACCGGAAATCCTAATTCACCCGGTCATGCGAAGCACAGAGACATGGAAAGGAGGGTATGAATATGGCCACAACCACGCATTTGGGTTTTCATTTCGATGACGATGCGACGGCCCCAACAACCACCGTTACGCTCCAGAAAACCATGGCGCTCCTCATGCGATTGTCGATCGGCTGGACGTTCCTTTATGCCGGCGTCAACCAAGTGATGAACCCGGGCTGGACGGCGGTGCGGTTCTTAGGAGGCGCCAAATCTCTCAAACCCATGTTCGAGTTTTTTGCGTCTCCGGCGGTCATCCCCTATGTGGACTTTATGGTCCAATGGGGACACCTGATGATCGGATTGGCGCTGATCACCGGAATTTGTTTCCGGCTATCGGCCGGCTTCGGGGCTCTGTTGATGATTATGTACTACCTGCCGCGGATGGATTTCCCAATGGTGGGTGCCCATAACTTCATCGTCGAGTACCATTTGGTCTATGCCTTCCTGCTGATCTATCTGGCCTCCATCAAGGCCGGCGCCATCGGCGGGGTGCAGGACTTCGTGGCTCGCATCCCCTGGGTTGCGGCGCTGCTGGACAGATATCCAAGGGTTCTGGCATGGCTCACCTAGCGGCAATCGTCTAAGCTTTAAAGGCAACATGCACGGCGGCTCGGGAAAGTTCCCGGGCCGCCGCCCTGTGCGGCGCTGGCGTTAACCCATTGCCATTAAATCCGCATACTCTAGAATAACTGAAAACCATGCCGAATAACGGGGACCGGCGTCTGATCCATTGCTCAAAATGCCAGGCTAAAAATGCCGACGAGCGGCGCTTCTGCGGAGAGTGCGGCGCGCCCTTGGCGGTCATTTGCGGCGCCTGCGCCTTCGAAAACGCGTCGGCGGTCAAGTTCTGTGGCGGCTGCGGCGCATCTTTGGCGCCGGCGCCCAAGGAGCCGGAACCCACGAGCTCCGATATCGCCGGGCACATCATCCAGGCGCCGTCCGGCGAGCGCCGCCAAGTCACAATCTTCTTCGCCGATTTGTCCGGCTATACCGTGCTCGCCGAGGCGCTGGATCCGGAAGATTTGCACAATCTGGTGGGCCGCGTGTTCGATGTGATCGACCGCATCGTCCGCGAATATGGCGGCACCGTGCATCGCCATGTGGGCGACGAGGTGATGGCCTTGTTCGGCGCACCCGTGGCGCATGGCGACGATCCGTTGCGCGCCGTGCGCACCGCCTTCGACACGCACGCCGCGATGGCCGAGCTGGGCGCCGCCGAAAAGCGCGACCTAGCCGTCCATATCGGCATCGCATCGGGCGAGGTGGTGGTCGCCGGTCAGGGGACGGACACGGGTGCCGGCGAAAGCAATCCCGATGCCGCGCCGGAATATGCGGTCACCGGTGTCGCCGCCAATCTGGCATCGCGCCTGAACGACATGGCCGGCGCCGGCGAGACCATCATCTCCGACGCCGTCTACCGCGATGTGGACAGTTTAGTGGACGCTGAATCCCTCGGCGAAGTGGCGGTAAAGGGGCTCGACGAAGCGGTCCTCGCCTGGCGCATGACGGCGTTCCTTGCCGACGGCGAGCGCCGCGCCCGAAGCCGCTTCGTCGGCCGCGAGGTAGAGCTTTCCATGCTCAACAGCGTCGTCGCCTCGGTTGCCGGCACCGGCGCCGGCCGCGCCATCCTGGTGCGCGGTGAAGCCGGTATCGGCAAGACCCGGTTGCTCGAGGAAATGGAGGGCCTCGCCAAAACCAAAGGCTTCGCCTGTCACAAAAGTATCGTCCTCAACTTCGGTGTTGGCTCCGGGCAAGAGCCGATCCGGGTTCTGGTGCGGGGCCTGCTGGGGGTGCCATCCGGGGCCGGCGAGGGCGAACATCGGGCGGCGGCGGAGCGTGCCTTGCGCAGCGGGCTGATTGAAGCCGAGCAGCGCGAATTCCTCAACGATCTTCTTGTCCTGGAGCAGCCGGACGAGCTTAAGGGCGTCTACGATGCCATGGAAAATGCCACCCGCAACCAGGGCAAGCAGACGCTGGTTGCGGGTATGGTGAAACGCATGAGCGCATCGCAGAAACTGCTGATCAGCATCGAAGACGTGCAATGGGCCAATCCACTGACCTTGGCGCATCTCGCCCATATCACCATGGCGGTGAGCGATTGCGCCGTGGTGCTGGTCATGTCGTCGCGTATCGAAGGCGATCCGTTGGACCAGGCGTGGCGCGGCAGCACCGGCGGGGCGGCCCTGATGACCGTCGATCTCGGACCATTGCGCAACGATGAGGCTTTGCAACTGGCCACCAGGTTCCTGGACGCCACCGGTGATTTTGCGCGCAACTGCATCGCGCGTGCCGAGGGCTCCCCATTGTTTCTTGAGCAATTGCTGCGCAACGCCGAGGGACTAAGCGGCGGCGAGGTGCCCGGCTCGATCCAGAGCCTTGTGCTGGCCCGTGTTGATCGGCTGAATGATGCCGACAAGCAGGCTTTGTACGCCGGCTCGACCATCGGTCAGCGCTTCGATCTCGATCTGTTGCGCTATCTGATCGATGATCCCGATTACGCCTGCACGGTGCTCATCGAAAACAATCTGGTGCGCCCCTTTGGCGGCGGCTATCTGTTTGCCCACGCCATGGTCCAGGAAGGCGTCTATGCGTCCTTGCTGAAGGCCCGTCGCCGGGAACTGCACTTGCGCGTCGCCGGCTGGTATTCGAACAGCGATCCGGGGCTTTATGCGGAGCATCTGGAGCGCGCCGAAGACGCTGGCGCGGCCGCAGCCTATCTGGCAGCCGCCGAGGCCGAGGCGGTCAAGTATCACTATGAAAGCGCGCTTGCGTTTGCGGAGCGCGGTCTTGGGCTTGCCACCGGCAGAGGAGCGGAAGAATACGCCCTGGCCTGTCTGCAGGGGCGCCTGTTCGGTGACATGGGGCTGGCCGCCAAGTCGATCACCGCTTATCGCCATGCGCTCTCCCTGGCATCAGGTGATTTGGATCGGTGCCCGGCCCTGATCGGCCTCGCCGCCGGCATGCGGGTGACTGATGAGTATGATGACGCTTTGCAAGCGCTGGACCAGTCCGAGGCCATCGCCGCCGGCGCCGGCCTCACCTCGGAGCTGGCGCGCATCCACCATTTGCGCGGCAATATCTACTTTCCGATCGGCAATATCGATGGCTGTCTGCAAGAGCATGAAAAAGCCCTGGCCTTTGCCCAAGATGCCGGCTCGCCGGAAGGCGAGGCCAATGCGCTTAGCGGTCTCGGCGACGCTTATTATTTGCGCGGGCGCATGAAAACCTCCCTCGATCATTTCCAGCGCTGCATGGATATTTGCCGGGCCAACGGTCTAAGCCGCATTGAGATCGGCAACAGCTACATGGTCGCCTGGACCCGGCTGTACCAGAACCAAGTGTCTGAAGCCTTGGCCGAGGCATTGGCGGCAGCTGAGGCGGCGGAACGGGTTGGCTACCGGCGTGCCGAAAACGTGGCGCGCCTGACCGCCGGGCGCATCTATTTCGAATGCGGTGATCTGGTGGCGTCCCGCAGCCATTTGGAAAAGGGCCTGGTACTGGTCGAAGAGATGGGCGCCAACCGCTTTAAGGCGTTCCACATGATTTACTTGGCGCGCATTCTTCACGCCGAAGACGGCACCCAGACCGAGGCCCGCGAAATGGCCGGCGAAGCGCTGCAAATCTCCCGCGATACCGGGATTACCTTTCTCGGGCCCTGGGCGTTGAGCACCCTGGCGCTGGTCAGCGATGACCCTGGTGACCGCCAATCCGCCCTTGATGAGGGCGAGGCGATCATCAACGACGGCTGCGTTGGCCACAATTATTTTGCTTTTTACCGGGATGCAGTTGAGGCTGCACTGGCCCAGGCGGATTGGGATGCGGCCGATGTCTATATTGTCTCCCTCGAACGCTATAATGCGCCCGAGCCATTGCCCTGGTGCGATTTCTTCATGCAAAGGGGCGCCGCCCTGGCCGCCCATGGCCGCGGGCAGCGCGATACCGAGTTGAGGCGCGAACTGTCCCGGCTACGGGACGCGGCCAATCAAATGGGCATCATGCGCTCGGTTCCATCTTTGGATGCGGCGCTGGCCGAGCTAACTGGATAAGCCAGCCGCTCGACCCCGAGCAGTAACAACTCGATCACCGGCTGACCCCTGGTGCCATCTGCCGGAGATCATGCGCGAGCCCTAATTTTTCAGGCCGCGCCATCCGGCCGATATTGGATCACATCGACCTTTGGGATGCCGCCTATTTCGATAAAAATGATTAAAAAAAAGTCAATAAATTATATTGATTATTAATTAATCATAACTTGTCGGCTATATTCACCGAAAATATCATAACTTACTGATTTTATTATATAAATAAAATTGGCACGTCTATTGCTGTATCCTGACAATAAATCACAAACACCGGCTTCGGAGCCAGCAGCCTGGCAATAGAGGCGTTCTGGAGCGAACGCGAATTTGGAGTATAAAATGGACCTGATCGACGCACAAAAAGCGACCCGTATAAAGCTATTCGATTGGAAGTCGGTCCAGATGCGCAGCTTTCATCTGACCTGGGTCTCGTTTTTCCTGTGCTTTTTTGGCTGGTTCGGTATTGCGCCGCTGATGGCCGTGGTGCGCGAAGATTTGGACTTGAGCAAATCAGAGATCAGCTGGACCATCATTGCGTCGGTGGCGATCACCATCGTTGTGCGCCTGGTTGTCGGCCCTCTGTGTGATCGCATCGGTCCCCGCAAAACCTACGCTGGCCTGATGATCCTTGGCGCGTTTCCGGTGATGGGCATTGGTTTGGCGAACAGCTTCGAAAGCTTTCTTCTGTTCCGCCTGGCCATCGGCGGTATCGGCGCATCGTTCGTCATTACCCAGTATCACACCTCGGTCATGTTCGCGCCCAATGTGGTCGGTACCGCGACGGCGACAACGGCGGGCTGGGGCAATCTCGGCGGCGGCGTCACGCTCATGGTGATGCCGCTGATTTTCGCCGCGATTGTCATGCTAGGCGCCGAAGAAACCCTCGGCTGGCGCCTGGCCATGGTGGCGCCGGGTATGGTGCTGTTGGTCGCCGGCGCTGCCTACTACCAATTCACCGAGGATTGCCCGGCCGGCAACTACCGCGATCTGCGCCGCTCCGGCGCCATGGCGGAGTTAAATAAATCCGGTAGCGCGTGGGGCACATTCCGGTCCGCCGCCGCCGATCCCCGGGTTTGGTTCATGTTCCTGATTTATGGCGCCTGCTTCGGAACGGACCTGACGATCCTCAATATCGGCGCCATTTATTTTTTCGACAGCTTCGATCTGGATTTGAAGACCGCCGGGCTGATTGCCGGACTGTTCGGGTTGATGAGCATTTTTGCGCGCACCCTCGGCGGCGTCTTTTCCGATAAGATCGCCGCTCGCACCGGCCTCGGCGGGCGCGTTCATTTCCTGTTTATCGTCACCTTCCTGGGCGGCGTGGCGCTCTTCTCGACCGCAACGGCGAACAGTTGGCAATCTCGATTCCGCAGCGGACTATCTGGGCCGATCCGCGTTTGGTAGTCGATAAAGAGGGCACAGCTTTGGCGTTGTCGCAGGTGCTCGACGTTTCTTATGCGTTCCTCCTTGAACGACTCACCACCGATGCCGCGTTCGTCTATCTTGAACGCCAGGTGGACAATACGACGGCAGAACTTGTTGCCAGCTACGAACTGACCGGCGTTGCGGCGTACGACGAACCTCACCGCTTTAATCCGTCGGGGTCCACCCTCGCTAATGCCGTGATCGGGCAAGTCGGAGTGGATCATGAAGGCCTGAGCGGCCTCGAACTGCAATTTGACGACCTGCTGGCCGGCGTCGCAGGTGAGATTAACCTAGAGACCGCGCCTGATGGTCGCACTATTGCAACCGGTACACGAAGCGAAACACCCGCCGAAACGGGTGCAACGCTTACCCTCAGCCTTGATCGACCGTTGCAGTTCGAAGTCGAACGCATGCTGATCGCCCAGGTTGAAGACATGGCTGCGAAGGGCGGCGTTGTCGTCGTTATGAAGCCTGGAACTGGCGAGATTTTGGCCATGGCAAGTGTGGTCCGCGACGAAGACGGCGACGCGGTGACTACATCAGAAAATCGGGCGGTGACGTGGTCTTTCGAACCCGGTTCGATAACCAAACCGCTTACTGTGGCGGCAATAATTGAGGAAGGTATTGCGTCGCCGGAGAGCGTTCGCAGTGTGCCATCGTCAATGGAGTTGTACGACCGCACCTTTAGCGACTCGAGTCCGCACCCGGACTCCATGTGGACGCTCACCGACATTTTGGTAAAATCCTCAAATGTCGGCACCACGATGTGGGCGCAAGAACTCGGAGAGACCAAGGTCGATCAGTACTTCCGTGACTTTGGATTCGGCGAGTTGACGAGTCTCGATGCCAACTTTGAGAGCACTGGCGTGATGCCTTCGCTTGAGGAGTGGTCAGGTGTATCGATTGCCACCATTCCTATTGGCCAAGGTATTTCGGTTACACCAATTCAGATGCTCACATCGTTGAACACGATTGCCAATGGTGGTGTTTATGTGCCCCCAGTTCTGGTGACCGGCGCCGTAGATGGCGAAGGCAACGAGATTGAACTCACCGAACCCGACACGCACCGAGTCGTTTCGGAGCGTACCGGTGCCACTGTTCGTGAGATGATGGCGCAGGTCGTGACCTCGGGAACGGGCAAACGTGCCGCGGTGACCGGGTATCAGGTGGCTGGTAAAACAGGCACGGCATGGAAGCCCTTTCCAAACGGTGGCTA
>ENA-OREN01000621-OREN01000621.1-marine-metagenome-genome-assembly--contig:-NODE-621-length-48838-cov-7.010541_pt1 | contig 48838 bp, 42 predicted proteins | sample MGYA00248624_ERZ508555 | MGnify/ENA primary metagenome ERZ508555 (study PRJEB26222, sample SAMN06267773) | marine metagenome | isolation source: Saanich Inlet, British Columbia, Canada | place... | reverse complement strand
AAATCATCAACTTCAATTAAGTAGGTTAAACACACAGTAATCTTTCAAGGGAGTAGATTAATAAGGTTTAGATAATTCTTATATTTAGATTGTGAGAAAACTCATTCTACTGTTATTAGTTTTAATAGGTTGTACTTCTAAAAAAAACACTGAGATTAAAATCAATAGTGTATCTTTTAGTTATTCAATTCTAAAGGGACTTGAGCCCGAAACTGGCGTAACCCGCAGAGATCCGTCGGATGTAATTAAGGTGGGTGACACGTATTACTTATGGTACACAAAAACAGAAATATCTGAAATATTTGGTGGCTATAGTGGCTATAACGCATCTGTTTGGTACGCAAGCTCTATAGATGGTGAAACCTGGGAAGAAAAAGGGGAAGCAATACCCAGAGGGAATACCGGCAGCTGGGATGCATATAGTGTATTTACTCCGAATATTTTAGTCTCAAAAGGAAAGTATTATTTGTTTTATACCGGGGTGAAGCCCACTCCTGGAAATCAGGAGGGTAAGTTTGAAAACAATTCAGAAACAGATATTACTGCCATTGGGCTTACTGTATCTGATTCTCCTGACGGACCTTTTGTGCGTGTATCTTCAAAACCGACATTAGAGATTAGTGATACCATCGACCTTTTTGACAGTTACAGAATTGATGATGTATGTATGGTTTACCGAAATAACAAGTACTATTTGTATTATAAGGGCAGAAGCCGAAAAGACGGAAAAGAAGGACCAAAACACACAAAATTAGGCGTTGCAATTGCTGATAAACCTGAAGGGCCTTATACAAAACATGAAAACAATCCAATTATTAAAAGTGGTCACGAAGTAATGGTTTGGCCATATCAAGAAGGAATAATGGCTATACTTTCAAGTCATGGACCAGAAGGGAAGACACTGCAATTTTCAGAGGATGGTATTAACTTTAAAAAGGTCGGTTCTTTTGGTGATGATTATCCCAAAGCTCCCGGTTCATACCGTGTAGGTAATTTTAAAGATGCTTCAAAACAAAAGGACGGAATATCATGGGGTATTTCAATGTTTTATGGAGATAGAAAGAATAATAAATGGCCGCATTTGTTTAGGTATGAAATTAAATTGGAAGAATCAAAACAAAAAAATTAATAACTGGTGGGAACAATGACTCATAAACCATAGGCATATCTTCTTTATCACACCCAGAACCTCACTATTATACATACTTATACGAACACCTCCCATCAAAAGAAAACCGATATTATTTGAGTAGGGTAGCACCAATTAAAAATTACTATTGAGATTTTTTGGGTTTTTAGTAGTACTGGCCGTACAATAATCGTACAAGTTTTAAAAATAAAAACCCTAATCACTTGTTTATAAAGTAGTTAGGATTTGACTTAGCGGAGAGACGGGGATTCGAACCCCGGCGACAGTTACCCGTCGACAGTTTAGCAAACTGCTCCATTACCACTCTGGCACCTCTCCAATACTCATTTAATTTAAATGAGCGAGCAAATTTAACTTTTCCAAGTCAATTCAACAAGGTTTAAAATAAAAATTATAGATTCTTCGTTAATTCCTTTATAATTCTATTTTCTGAAAGAAATTCCTTTCCAACAACCTTAAGTGCTGTATAGGTTGGAATTGCAGCAATCATTCCAATAGGTCCAAATAATAGTCCTGCTATTACTATTACTAAGAAAATTTCTAAAGGATGTGATTTTACACTATTTGAAAATATTAATGGTTGGCTTAAGAAATTATCTATTATTTGACCAAAAGCAAAACCAATGGTTACGTATATTGCTTTAGGTAAAATTACTGCACTAAAATCTTCGCTAATATGACTTGACATAGTAAGTAATACCATTAAAATTCCTCCAATAAAAGGACCAATGAATGGAATTAAGTTTAGTAAAGAACACAAGAATGCAATTACTACAGCATTAGGAGTGCCAATTATTAATAGAATGATAGTGTAAATAATAAATAGTATGAAGATTTGTACAATTAATCCTGCAAAATATCTAGATAATAAAAATTTTATAGTATCATATGATTTTTTAATTTTTTTATTTGATTTTTTAGGAAGAAGAATGAATAGACATTTTTGAATTATTTTTGAATCTTTAAGAAAAAAGAATGAAATAAACATCACAGAAAGAATACCTATTGTTAGGTTTCCTAATGTTTTACCGATTGAGTTTAAAATTTCAGTTATAAAAGTAAAGTCAATATTATTTAGCCAGTTTAAATTAAAAATAGTTTTATCTAAATCAATATTGAATCGATTTAAATAATTTGACATTTCAATATATAGGTATTTGATGTTATCTTGGAAAGAATCTATATCCAGAAGAGATAAGTTTTTACCTTGTTCTATAACAAGAGGAATAAATAATGAGATTATACCTATAATTAAGCCTAGTAAGATCAACATTGTTAAAATAGATGCAGAAGTATTTTTAAGTTTTAATCTATTAACAAGAAACTTAACAATAGGTCTGCCAACAAGAGAAACTACCATGGCTATAATTATGTATGATAAAAGAACTTTAATTTCATTAAGAAGGTATAGACCTGTTAAAATTCCAACAATTATAAGTACGGCTTTTAATATTCCTTTAGATATTTCATTTTTTGACATATACAAATATATTACATATTAACAATTGATACAGTATGGCAAGCTATAATACCAGCTGTTTCAGTCCTAAACCTTGAATCTCCAAGTGAAACGTTCTTGAAACCTAGACTAGATATTGTTTCAATTTCTTTTTGAGAAAAATCACCTTCAGGACCAATTAAAATTAAATTTGATGATTTAGCATTAATTGAGTTTAAAAGAGGCTCTTTTTTAAATTTATCACAATGGGCTATAAATAGATCATCTTTGAAGTCATTTTTTATGAATTCTTTTAAAGAAATAATGGGATTTAATTTAGGTAGATGAGATTTTAAAGATTGTTTCATTGCTGAAATAAGAACTTTTCTTAATCTTTTATCATTTATATATTTTTTTTCAGTTCTATCACAAACTATAGGAGTTACTTCAGAAATCCCAATTTCACTAGATTTCTCTAAAAACCATTCAAATCTTTCCATTGATTTTAAAGGAGATATTGCTATGTGTAAACTATATGATAGAGGAGTGTCTTTAATAACTTTTTCAATATCTACTTTACAGTGACTTTTTGAAATTGAATTAATTGAAGCTTCAAAAAAATAATTAAGACCATTTGTGATATTTAACTTATCTCCAATGTCTTTTCTTAAAACTTTATATAAATGTTTACTTTCTTCTTTGTCAAATTCTGCAATTTTATCACTTTTAGATAATTTAGGTAAATAAAATAGTTGCATATTAAAACTGATATCTTGCTTTAGCTCCATTTTCAATTGATGAAAAATCTTTATTCTGATATTTAAGATAACCAACCATAGCTATCATTGCAGCATTATCAGTTGTGTATTCAAATTTCGGAAAATATGATTGATAATTTTCTAAAGATTCATTTTTTTTAAACTTAGCGATAACACCACTATTACATGAAACACCACCACCAAAAACTACTCTCGAAATATTGGTTTGTTTTAAAGCTAAAATGACTTTTTCATAAAGTATCTCTACAATTGTTTTTTGAAGTGAAGCACAAAGGTTATTAAGTTCATGCTTAATGAAATTGTCATTTATTTTAGTTTCTTTTTCAATATACCTTAGAAAGCCCGTTTTTAATCCGCTAAAGCTGTAGTTTAGGCCTCCAACTTTAGGTTTGGTAAATGTATGTTTTATTGAATTTCCTGCTTTGGAATTTTTATCTATTATTGGGCCTGCTGGATAAGGAAGTCCCAACATTTTTCCACATTTATCAAAAGTTTCACCTATAGCATCGTCTAATGTTTCTCCAATCAGCTCCATTTCAAAATAATTTTTTACTATAATTATCTGTGTATGCCCTCCCGAAATAGTCACGCCGATAAAAGGGAAGGAAGGTTTATAAGGACCACAATCTTCAATAAAATGTGCCAATAAATGGGCTTGCATATGATTAACTTCAATAAGAGGAACTTCTAATCCTATTGAAAGTGATTTTGAAAATGAAGAACCAACTAAAAGTGAGCCTAATAATCCAGGTCCTCTAGCATATGCTATAGCATTTAATTGATTTTTGTCGATATTTGCTTTAGAAATTGCCTGGTTAACAACTGGAATAATATTTTGTTGATGAGCCCTTGAAGCTAGTTCAGGAACCACACCTCCAAAAGATTTGTGAATTTCTTGATTAGCTATAAGATTTGATAAGACTTTTCCATCACATAGAACTGATGCTGAAGTATCATCACAAGAAGATTCGATTCCTAAAATATAAGTAGGCACAGTATTTGTTTAATAACAAAGATAATACATATAAATATCAAATTTTTTTTTAAAAAATATAGAATATTAATTCTCTCGCTGATTACTATTGTAGTTTTAGTTTTCTCAGTAAGTACAATAACTAGTTTTCAAACTTTTGTAGCTCAAAAAATAGCTAACAGAATTAATGATCAATATGGTACTGAATTAGAAATTAGTAGAGCTGAATTAGATTATTCTGGCAAGATTGATTTAAACGATTTTCTAATTAGAGATCATAAAAATGACACATTAATTTATTTTAAAAGTTTTTATTTAAGCCCAAAGAGTTTAGGGAAAATGCTATCGTCAGACTTTAACTTTAATTCAATTTCTTTAGATGGATTGACATTAAACATATATAAATATTTAGATGAAGACCAAACTAATTTAGACATCTTTATTGATAAAATAAATATTGAAAATAAAGCAGAATTAAATAATATAAATTTTAATTATTTGATTAAAAAAATTGAATCTTTAAACTCTACTATTAACTACAAGGATTTTAATAATAGTAAAAAACTAGTTGTTATATCAGATTTAAATTTTCATTTAATTGATTTTGAGTTAAAAAATAATAATATAAGTGTTGAAATAAATAATTTAAGTTTAAAAAACAACCTCTCTGAAGATTTAAAGAGCTTTTCATCTATTGTTACTTATTCTGAGAAAAATCTTTTATTAAAAGAATCCAAAATTGAATTTGGTAATTCAAAGTTACGTGCAGATTTGAAATTTGATTTTTCTAATATTGATTATCTGAATTATGACAAGCTTTTTAATTCTGTATATTTTGATTTTAGTTTTAAAGATTCAAAAATAATAACAGCCGACTTTAATTCTTTTTATAAGAAAATAAATGATTCATATAATGAAGAGTGGGTATTAAACGGTTCTATAGTTGGAAATTTAAATAATTTAATTTTAAATGAAATTACCTTTACAAACGAAAACAATTATATAAAATTTAATTCTTCATTTAAAAATTTATTTAACAAGAATGCTGATTATGATCTTGCTTTAAGTTTTGATAAAATAAACACTTCATCACAAACAGTTAATTTGATTTTTCCACAAATTTTTGGCACGATATTACCTTCGTCATTAAAAAATATAGGAAGATTTAATTTAGAAGGATTAGCAAAAATTAATTCTAATGAAGTTGAATCAAGTTTTGATTTAAAAATTAATCAAGGGTCTATCCAATCTTCTTTAAAAATATCACAATTATCAAAAATTGATAATGCAGTTTATAAAGGTTCTATTAAAGCTCATAATTTAGATTTATCAAGATTTGTAAATATTGAAGGTATTAGCAGATCAAACTTTGAATTTGACATTAAAGGAAGAGGATTTACAGCTGAGTATTTAAATTCTTCTATTACAGGAAAAGTAAGTAACGTTATATATAAAGATGAGATTTATGATCAAATTGAAATATTTGGAAAAGTTAAGGATCAGGTTTTTGACGGCAGTTTAATTTCAAATGATAAAGATCTAAATCTTGTTTTTAATGGACTTGTTGATTTTAGTAACGATTTAATTGATTTTGACTTTAATACATCTATTAAAAGCGCTGATTTATTTAATTTAGGTTTTGAGCAAAATGCTATACTTAGTGGACTAGTTACTGTGAAACTCAGGGGAAGTAACATGAAAAATTTAATAGGAGATCTAACTATTGAAAATGCTAAGTATTCAACTAATGAAGAGACAATTGTTTTTGATAATTTTTATGCTCAATTAAGGAATAATGAGAAGAATAGAATTATTAATGTTTCATCAAGTGATATTTTTACTGGTATTTTAATTGGTGAATACGATTTTTACAATTTAAAATCTTCGATATTTAACAATTTTGGCAGACACTATTCTAATTTTAATTTGATAAAGCCTTATGATTCTCAAAATATATCTTTTAGTCTAAATTTAAAACCTAAATTTTTAAAACTTTTAAGTAAAAGTCTTTTAATTGATGAAAATACTTTTGTAAAAGGAAAATTTGAATCTAATGGGTCTTTTCAATTGAATTTAGAGTCCTCTTTAATAGAATACAATGATATTATTCTAGAAAACATACAATTAAATATTAATAATGAATTTGGGTATATTAAAATAAATGATTTAAAATCTAAACTTGTAAATGGTAAAGATTTTAAATTAGAATCTAGTTTTGTCAATGATACACTATTTATTTCTTCAACTTATAACTCTTTGAATCAAGATTCTAATAATTTAAAGTTCTTTCATACAATTAATAAAGAGAATAAATCTATAATTGGTTTTACAGAATTAGATTTGATTATCAACAATCAAGATTGGTCTTTGAATAAGAAAAATAATTTTTCAAAACCTAGACTTGTTTTTGATAGAAGTTTAAAAGATTTAGAATTGACTAATGTTAATTTTATTAATGATAATCAATTTATAGATATTGATATAATTGAAAACACGAATAGCTCTAATTACTCTTTCTCATTTAAGAATGTTAGTCTTGAAAATTTGACTTCAATAAAAAATAAAATTTTTTTTAATGGGAATATCAATGGTGATTTGATTCTTAAGAAGGAGTTGGGAATTTATAAAGGTAATTCTAGACTTACTTTTGAAAATTTAAAAGCAAATAATTATGATTTAGGAAGCGCTTTTTTAAACATTGAAGCTTCTAAAGATTTAAAAAGCTTTAATCTTAATTTTGATGTTATTAAAGAGTCTTCTAAAATTATAGAACTCAGCGGAAACTTTGGTGTTGAAGAAGAGTTTTTTCCTTTAGACATGAAATTAATAACAACTAATTTTGATATCAGTCCATTTTCAAAGATTGGTAAGAATGTAATTTCAAATTTTGATGGACTTTTTAATTCTGACATTTTAATTTCAGGTTCATCTGAAAATCCTATTTTTTCCGGATTTATTAATACCGATAATGTGAGTTTTAAAATACCTTATTTGAATGTTCAATATAATCTAAAAAACAATCCTAGCTTTGTTTTGAAGGATCAATCATTTATTATAAATAAGTTTTCTTTATTTAATCCAGAATCACTTTCTGAAGGTATTATATCAGGAGAAATATCCCATGATAGGTTTAAAGATTGGATTTTAAATTTAAAAATAAATTCTGATAATTTGATGATTTTAAATACTAAAGCAAGTCCCGATCTTCTTTATTTTGGAACAGCAATGTTTAATGGAGAAGCCGAAATACAAGGGCCAGGCAATAATCTATCGATTAATTTAAATGGATCTACTAATAAGAATACCAAATTATCTATTCCCATTAAAAAATCACAAAATACGGGAGATTTGAATTATCTTAATTTTATTAGCTCAAAAGATATTCAGAATTCAGATGAATTAATCAAAAAAAACGGTTTAAAAGTTGATCTTGAAATAGAATTTAATTCTAATGCTAATTTAGAAGTGATTTTAGATTCTGAATCAAACTCTAGAATAGAAGGTATAGGAAATGGTAATTTAAATTTTAAAATTAACACTTTAGGTAATTTTAACATCTTTGGAGACTTTGTAGTAGAACAAGGATCATATTTTTATAAATCTCTTGGAATTGTAAATAGGGAATTTATTATAAATAAAGGCTCTACTTTGATCTGGAATGGGGATCCTTATTTAGCAGATATTAATATAAATGCAAATTATGAAGTTCCTGGTGGTGCTAATCCAGCTATTTTAATTCAAAATACTAGTTTTAATAGAAAAATACCAACTAATGTCAATGTTTTCCTATCTGGAAATTTGATTGAAATAAACACTCCAAGTTTTGAAATTAATTTCCCTAATACAAGTGGCCCAATAAAATCAGAAATTGATTATTATTTAGTTGATAATGAAAAGAAACAAAAACAAGCAATTTCTTTGTTATATCAAGGAACTTTTATTGATGAAGTTTCCTTGTCTTCAGTTTCTTCTCAAGCAATTACAAATAATTTATTTCAAAAAGCATCAGGAATAATTGATGATATATTTACTAACTCTGATGATAAGATGAATATTGGGATTAATTATTTGAAGGGAGATAAAAATGCTGCATCCTCATTGTTAAATAGAGATAGGTTAGGTCTTTCATTAAAAACTGAAATAAGCGATAAGATTTTAATTAATGGTAAAGTAGGTGTTCCTGTGGGAGGTGTTAAAGAAAACATAATAATTGGTGATGTACAGATTGAGTTTCTTTTAAATGAAGAAGGTAATTTAAAAGCTCGATTTTTTAATAAAGAAAATGAATATCAGTACTTTGCTAATGATATTGGATATACACAAGGAATGGGGATTTCTTATGAATTAGACTTTGATAGTTTTAAGGAAATTTTTACAAAGAATTCTAAGCTAAAATCATCTAAAGCCAAATAAATAGAATCCATATAATAATTAGTTTGTAATTTTACAATTTATATTTATTATGAAAGTAACTAAAATAGCAGTTCTAACTTCTGGAGGGGACTCTCCAGGAATGAATACAGCTTTAAGAGCAGTTGTTAGGACTTGTGCTTATAATAAAATTGATTGCATTGGTATATCAAGAGGATATCAAGGTCTAATTAATGATGATATTAGACCATTAAATACAAGAAGTGTTAGAGGAATTATTAATAGGGGAGGAACATTTTTATATTCAGCTAGATCTAATGACTTTAAAACAAAGGAAGGTAGGGTTAGAGCTTATAAAAATTTAACAAAGCATAAAGTGGATGCTTTAATAGTTATTGGCGGAGATGGTTCTTTTACTGGAGGATTGATTTTTCAAAATGAATTTAATTTCCCTGTTATGGGAATTCCAGGAACTATCGATAATGACCTTTATGGCACTTCTCATACTTTGGGATATGATACTGCATTAAACACAGTGATGGAAGCTATTGATAAAATTAGGGATACGGCTATTTCTCATGATCGTTTATTTTTTGTTGAAGTAATGGGTCGAGATGCTGGCCATATAGCTTTAAATTCTGGAATAGCTATAGGAGCACAAGAAATATTAATTCCTGAAGAAAATGTTGGACTAGAAGAGTTAATAGACTCTTTGAAAAAAAGTAAAAAAGCAGGAAAAACTTCAAGTATTGTTGTTGTTTCAGAAGGAGATAGAACAGGTGAAAATGTTTTTGAATTAGCCAAAAGCGTTGAAAAAGAATTTCCTAATTATGAAATTAGAGTATCTGTACTAGGTCATATGCAAAGAGGTGGGAGTCCATCTTGTTTTGATAGGGTCCTTGCTTCAAGAATGGGTGTTAAAGCAGTAGAATCTTTATTAAAAGGAGATTCTGGTAAAATGATAGGTTATGATAATGGTAATATTAAATTGACTCCTTTAGCTACCGCAATTAAAGGGAAAACTAAAATTGACCCTGAACTTATTAAGGTGTCACAGATAATGAATACCTAAATTAGTTATCAATATCTCATTTATAATCTTTTATTTTATGAAATTCTTAAAACTATTAAAAAAAATATTTTAAATAATTAGTATTGGAGATTTTTTCTTTAGTTTTAAACTCGAAAAAAAAATAAAATGTCAAAAATTAAATTAGGAATTAACGGATTTGGAAGAATTGGTAGAATGGTTTTTCGTTCTTCTTTGAAAAGAGATGATATGCAAGTTGTAGGAATAAATGATTTACTAGAGGTAGAACATTTGGCTTATTTACTTAAATATGATTCAGTTCATGGTATTTGTGACGCTTCTATTGAAGTTGAAAATGGAAATTTAGTTGTAAATGGAAATGTAATTAGAATTACAGCTGAAAGAGATCCTAAGCAAATCAGTTGGGATTCAATTAATGTTGATGTTGTTGCTGAATGTACAGGTATTTTTACATCACTAGATAAAGCACAATTACATATTGATGGAGGTGCAAAAAAAGTAGTAATTTCTGCTCCATCTCCTGATGCTCCAACTTTTGTTATGGGAGTTAACCATAGAGATGTTAAATCAAATGATACAATAGTTTCTAACGCTTCTTGTACAACCAATTGTTTAGCACCTGTAGTTAAAGTTTTAAACGATAAATTTGGTATTTCTGAAGCTTTAATGACTACTGTTCATGCCACTACCGCAACTCAACTGACAGTAGACGGTCCTTCTAAAAAGGATTATAGAGGAGGCAGAAGTTCTCTGATTAATATAATGCCAGCTTCTACTGGTGCAGCTAAGGCAGTAACTAAAGTAATCCCAAGTTTAGTAGGGAAGATTACAGGAATGGCTTTTAGGGTGCCAACCGCTAATGTATCAGTAGTTGATTTAACTGTTAAACTAGAGTCTGAGACTTCATATGATATAGTAATGAAAACTTTAAAAGAAGCTTCAGAAAATGAGTTAAAAGGTATTTTAGGATATACTGAAGATTTAGTTGTTTCTCAAGACTTTATTGGGGATCCAAGAACATCTATTGTAGATTATAATGCGGGTATTGAATTAAATAGCTCTTTTTTTAAAATTGTTACTTGGTATGATAACGAAGCAGGATATTCTAATAAACTTATAGATCTAGCTTGTCACGTACATTCTTTATAAATATCATTAATTAGTTATGAAAATTATTGTTGATAGTGGATCTACAAAAACTGATTGGATTGCAATTGATGATGGTGGTAATAAATTGTTTGAAACACAAACTTTAGGTTTAAATCCTCAGGTTTTAACAGAACATATTTTAGAAGAAAGAATAATTAACAATTATGATCTTTATCAGATTAGAAAAGAAGTAACAAAGATTTATTTCTATGGAGCAGGATGTGGAACAGAACCTCCAAACAAACTATTAAAAAAAGTTTTTACCCCGATATTTGTTAACGCTGATATAAATATTAAAGAAGATACATACGCAGCAGTTTATTCATGCTGCAAACCTGGTGAAAAAGCTATAGTTTCTATTATAGGAACAGGCTCTAATTGTAGTTATTTTGATGGAAACAAAATTCATCAAAAAATTACTTCTCTAGGATATGTCTTAATGGATGATGCTAGTGGAAATTATTTTGGCAGACAGCTATTAAGAGATTATTATTTTAATATGATGCCTAAAGAGTTAGGAATTAAGTTTAAAAATAAATTCAACTTAAAAGCTGAGTTTATAAAAGACTCTCTTTATAAAAAACCTAATCCAAATACATACCTAGCAAAATTCGCGAAATTTCTTATTGAGAATAAAGACCTCAAATATTCAAAAGAATTAATAAAAAAAGGATTTACTTTATTTATTAAAAATCAAATTAATCAATTTGAAAATTCAAATGAAGTTTCTCTTCATTTTGTAGGTTCAGTTGGTTTTTATCTTCAAGAAAATTTAAAAACAGTTTTAGAGTCAAAAGGTTTAAAAATTGGAAAAGTAATAAAAAAACCTATAGATGGTTTAGTTTCTTACCATCAATCAATTGTTTAGTATATTTTTTTTGCTATTGCAGATATTTCAATTTTAGCATTCTTAGGTAAAGCCGATACTTCAACGGTTTCTCTAGCTGGTGCAGTTTTATTATCAAAATATTCTCCATAGATTGCATTTACTCTGCTGAAATTATTCATGTCAGTAATGAATATTGTTGTTTTAATTATATTTTCAAAAGAAAAATCAACTTCTTGTAGTATTGCTTTGATATTTTGCATTACTTTTTTGGCTTCTTCTTCAATACTTCCTTCAATCATTATCATACTTACAGGATCTAGTGCTATTTGACCAGAAACATAAAGTGTGTCATCAATTAGAATTGCTTGATTGTACGGTCCTACAGGCGCAGGTGCATTAGTTGTATTAATAATTTTCTTCATACTTGTTTGTGAATATAAATTTATACTAAATAACGTTATAATAAATAAAACTTTATTTTATAATCTTTTATCTGGTAATCTTCTTTTGTCGTATTTCAAATCACTAAGCAGACTGGATTTAATTCCTATAAAGAAATACCATGATGCTCGTGTACTAAACGGCACCCAATTAAAATTCATTTTCCAACTATCTAAATCTCTTTCAAATCTTAATTGGGTATAGGTCACTCCACTATTTTTAAAATCGTAACCAGATGACCCTCCAATTTTCCATTTTTTTGATAAAGAAATATTTCCTGAAAACATTAAAGAGTTATTTGTTATTTGCTTTTGTGCTTTATTATTTGAATATGTAAGAGAATGTGCTAATCTAATATCCCAAGGCATTTTATTATTATAGAACTTTGAATCTTCTTTTTTACTATCTTCTTCTTCATCCTCCTCTTCATCAAATGAACTATCTGCAAAATCATCTACCTTTCCAAATAAATCATCATCTCTTCCTCCACTTCTTGTGTTATTCAATCCAGAGCTCTTAGATTTATCATCTTTAGAGTTTTTACTTGAAAAAGAAAAACCCATATTTATGTTAGCACTAGTCATTCTAAAAAGCCCTCCTTTATTGTTTATATTAAATTTATTTATTCTAGATCCATTTTCATTAATGGCGTAGGGGTCAAATGTAGCTCCTAAGTTTATATTTAATTTATTGTCAAATAAGCTTGTCCCAGTAGTCATTCTAATTGGACTCCAGTTTAAAGAGTCGGCAGCAATGTTATAACTAGTTGATAAATTTAAATTATTTAATAATTTAATTTTTTTTGGTTCAAGTATTGTACTATCACGATCTTTAACTTTAGCCTCAAGAATATTACTTAAACCTAAACCCACTGCACTAGAAAAATTATTTCCTGGAATTCCAAAAAACCCACCTTCAAACCTAGTGTATTCGCTTGTATTTCCATTAGCATCTATGATATATTGATCATAATATTTTTCAAAACTAGGATTTATACCATAAGTTACAGAAGGACGCATAACATGTCTAATTGACTGTATTTTTTTCCCTTCTTTAAAATTAAAAACTCCATAAATCGTTGTTCCTATACTAGCATTAAAGTTGTATTTACTAAACCTGTCAAATCCTTTTATGGTATCTTTTTTTCCTAATGATTGGGTTGTAATGTCAAAATCATTCTTTTTTATTGTTTGACCAGTCCAAACTTCTTCAAAACGCCCACTTACACTTACGCTCAAATGTTTAAGAACTTTAAAGTTTGTGCTAATAGGAATAGAATGCTTCATTCCATAAGAAGCATCATTAAACATTTCTTTTTTTAAAAAAAGTGAATCTGATGTTTTAATCCTGTTTTCACCTCTAACAGTATATTGAAGGTTTATATTTTTAAAAAACCCTTTTTTTTGACCATTTTTTTTAACAAATGGGTATATCCTTTCCATATTGGCTGTTAGAGTAGGAAGGCTCATGTTTACAGTTTGTGTTCTTGTATTTTGTGAATGTGAAGCAGTTAATGATACGTTGACAGAAGGGTATGATCTAAAAGTTTTTGAATATGAAATGGATGAATTTAATGTGTTATTTAAAAAGTTTGGAGTATTTAGTTGATTCACAGACTCCCTAAAATAATTACTACTTCCTAAATTAACAGAAGCTGAAAATCTACTATTTGGATTTGATTTAGAATCTTGACTATGAGACCATCTTATATTATAGATGTTATTTTTAGAATATCCAGGCAATCCTCTTTCACCATTTATTAAATTTTCAAATCTTGCACTTAAAGATCCATTAAAAGAATATCTCTTCTTATACTTTATTTCAGTTCTGAAACCATAACTTCCATTAGTATAATAGTCGCCAAGTAATGCAACGTCAAAGAAGTCGCTTGGAGCAAAGTAATAACCTCCATTTTGAATAAAATATCCTCTGTCGTTATTTTGACCAATACTTGGAAATATAAAACCAGTCCTTCTGTTTTCAGTTAATGGAAAATAAGCAAAGGGTAAAAAAATTGGAGTTGGAACATTAGCTATATATAGATTACTTAATCCAGCTATAATTTTACTTTTAGGAATAAATTTCCCTTTTCTTATTCGTATGTAATAATCTGGGTCTTCAATATTTTTTGACGTGGTTACTTTAGCCTCTTTAATAAAGTAAACAGAGTCATTTTCTTTTTTAGTAGCTAAAGCAGATACATTCATGCCATTTTGCTCACTTTTTGAGTTCCAAATAATAGCTTTTTTGGTATCAAAATTGAATCTGATGGAATCAGGATTAACTTCGTTACCTGCTTGTTTAAAAAAAGGTGGTTGTATTAATTTCCCAGATGAATCTTTTATCCTTCCAGCAGCAACTTCATTTTTATTGTAATCTAAAATAATTATACCTGCTTTTAATTCAGTGTCTTGGTAGTATAGTTCAGCATTATCATATAAATACAATTTCCCTTCAGTTTTATCAATTTTAATATAACCTTTAGCATTCCTTGTTATTTTACCAAGTAGAAGTGGTTGTTTTGTAATGGAGTCAATAGAAACAATAGAGTCTTTTTCTTTAATATCTTGTGAATAATTAATTTTTAGATTAAACAATAGTATGCAAATAAAAATTAATTTAACATTTGAAGAGATATATGATTTTTTTGTCTGCAAGAACAATCGAATTTAAAGGTAAAATTACATATATTTTTGGAGTCATAATTTTTTATGAATAATATAGTTATGCATCTTGTTAAAATTCTATTAATAGTTATTGTGCTTTTTTGTAGCCCCAATAGTTTTAGTCAAGAAAATAAAGAAGTTTTCACTGTAGTATTAGATGCTGGTCATGGCGGAATAGATCCAGGTAATACAGGTAATGGATATTATGAAAAAAAAATTGCACTAAATATTGCTCTTCAAATAGGAAGGGAGCTTAGTAAAGACCCTTCATTTAAAGTAGTTTACACACGAACCAAAGATGTTAAAATTGATTTGTATAAAAGAGCAGATATAGCTAATAAAGCTAAAGCTAATCTTTTCATATCTATTCATTGTGATTCTCATTCTTCAAATGCTTATGGAGCAGGAACATTTGTTCTAGGATTACATGCAAACCAAAGAAATTTTGAAATTTCTAAAAAAGAAAATTCAGTAATTTTTTTAGAAGAAGATTATGAACAAAAATATGAAGGATTTGATCCTAATTCACCTGAATCGGTCATAAGTTTAGTGTTAATGCAAGAGGACTATTTGGATCAAAGTATTCTAATAGCTGATTTAATTCAAAACATCTTTGTTACTGATTTGAAAAGAAAAGACAGGACTGTTAAACAAGCTGGTTTTATTGTTTTAAAGTACACATACATGCCTAGTGTTCTTATTGAAACTGGGTTTTTAACTAATCGAAACGAAGGTGCTTATTTGAATTCAAAAAATGGTCAAAAAGAAATGTCTAAATCTATTGCCAAGGCAATAACTCAATATAAAAATAATTTTTCTTCAGATATTACATTTAATAACATATCAATTATTGATGGTCTTAACAAACAATTTGTAGATGATTATATTTTAAAAATTCAAATTGCTTCTAGTTCAAAGAATTTACCATTAAAATCATATAATTTTAAGGGCCTTTCAAACCTTAGTGTAGAAAAATCTGGAAAAATTTTTAAATATTTTTTTGATAGAACAGATGATTATAGCTCTGCAAAAAAAATGTTATCTAAAGCAAAGAAATCTGGGTATAAAGATGCTGTTATAGTCGCATTTAAGAATGGTGTAAAGATTTCAATAGATCAATTTTTATCCTCTAATTAATTAATTTTATGAAGAAATTATTCATAACTTCATACTTTAAAATATTTATTAAAATTGAAAAATAAAAACGAAATAAAAACTGGTATTCTTGTAGTAATTGGTATCGGTTTGTTCATTTTTGGATTTAGTTATTTAAAATCTAATGATATTTTTGTTGGTGATAGAACTTTTTATGCTGTTTACGATGATGTAGAAGGAGTAGTGAATGGAACCCTTGTTACTGTTAACGGTTTCCCAGTTGGCAGTATTCAAGATATTTCTTTTTTAAAAAATAATAATTTACTTGTTAAATTTCGTGTAGAAAATGACCTTACTTTTTCAATTAATAGCATTGCTCAAATTTATGAAACTGGTCTTATTGGAGGAAAAGCTTTAGCAATCATTCCTGCAAATGATAATAGTAGAATAGCTGTTTCTAAGGATACGTTAAAATCTTCAGTTGCACCAGGATTAACAGAACTAGTAAACGAAAAACTTACTCCATTACAAGAAAATATTGAATCTATGATTTTAAGTGCAAACGAAGTGTTAAGTAAAGTAAGTTTAATTTTTGATGATTCAACAAGAACTAATTTAAAAACAATTGTTTCAGATTTTACAGAAACTATTAGAGACTTAAAAGAAACATCGGCTGTGCTTAAATCCAATAAGTTAAATATTGATAAAATAATTGATAACGCTCTAGATATATCTACAGATCTTTCAGAAATTTCTAAGACTATAAATCAATCAGAATTAGATTTAATTATAAGTAATTTTAAAATCTTTTCGAATGATTTAGCTCTTATATTAGAAAAAATTAATGATAGTAACGGTACAATTTCTAAACTTATAGAAAATGACACTTTATTTCAGAATTTAAACAACGCTTCCAAGTCTATTGATTTGCTTCTAGAGGATATTAGACTGAATCCGAAAAGATACATTCATTTTTCTATTTTCGGAAAGAAAGACAAAGTATATCAATCAAAATCTAAATAATTCTTGATTTCAATTTTACCAAATATATTGTTTTCTTTAATTTTTATTTTTGCAATCTTTTATTTTTTAAGAAATGTAAAAAAGATTTATAGAAATATAAATTTAGGAATAAAAGAGGACCGTTCTGATAATAAAAAACAAAGATGGGTGCAAATGTTAAGAATAGCATTTGGTCAGTCTAAAATGATTGACAAACCTATTGTAGGTATTTTACATATAGTTGTTTATATCGGGTTTTTAGTTATCAATATTGAACTTCTTGAAATTGTAGTAGATGGGTTTTTAGGAACTCATAGAGTTTTTGCTCCATTTTTAGGATCATTTTATAATTTTTTAATTGCTTTTTTTGAATTTTTTGCTTTATTAGTAATCATTTCTATATTTTTTTTCTGGTCTAGAAGAAATATTTTAAAAATCAAAAGATTTTGGAATACTGAAATGAAAGGGTGGCCTAAAAGTGATGCTGATAATATTCTTTATATAGAAGTGTTATTGATGTTGCTTTTTTTAACAATGAATGGAGCTGACTTATGGCTTCAAAATAATGCGTATCAATTAAATTATGTTAAAGCTGGATCATTTCCTGTTAGTCAGTTCTTAATCCCTCTATTTGAAAACCTCTCTGTTAATACTGTTTTTATTATTGAAAGAACAGCTTGGTGGCTTCATATTTTAGGCATACTTTTTTTCTTAAACTATTTATATTACTCAAAACATTTACATATTTTATTAGCTTTTCCAAATACATATTTTGCTAACCTAAATTTTAAAGGCAAGTTTTCAAATTTAAAATCAGTAACTAATGAAGTTAAAATAATGATGGACCCAAGTATTGATCCTTTTTCAGCTCCTGTAGTAGAAGAGGTTTCTAAGTTTGGCGCTTCAGACGTTTTTGATTTATCTTGGATTCAGCTTTTAAATGCTTATACATGTACTGAATGTGGCAGATGTACAAGTGAATGTCCTGCAAGTCAAACAGGAAAAAAACTTTCGCCTAGAAAAATAATGATGGATACTAGAGATAGACTTGAAGAGGTAGGTAAAAATATTGATAAAAATAATGGGGAATTTAAGCCCGATGGAAAGCAATTATTAGAGAACCATATCTCTAATGAAGAGTTATGGGCGTGTACATCCTGTAATGCTTGCGTAGAAGCTTGTCCTATTGGAATAGATCCACTTTCTATTATAATAGATATGAGAAGATATTTAGTAATGGAAAAGTCTGCTGCACCATCTGAACTAAATAACATGATGACTAATATCGAAAATAATGGAGCACCATGGCCATTTAATCAAATGGATAAACTAAACTGGAAAAATGAACTTTAATTTAAAAAATATTTTATGAAAAAAGAGGATGTGGATAAGCTTTTAAGCGAAAAGATAGAAGATGGAGAACATATCAGTCCAATCTTACCTGAAGGAATAAAAAATTATCTTATTGATATAGACGGGACTATATGTGATGATATTCCAAATGAAGAACCTGAAAGAATGGCAAATGCAAAACTATATCCAGATGCTTTAAAAACATTAAATAAATGGTATGATCAGGGTCATATAATATGTTTTTTTACATCAAGGACTGAAGATCATAGAAGTGTTACAGAAGGTTGGTTAAATAAACATGGCTTTAAGTTTCATAGCATGGTAATGGGTAAACCCAGAGGTGGAAACTACCATTGGGTAGATAACCATCTTGTTAAGGCAACAAGATATAGAGGAAAATTCACTGATTTAGTTGATAAAGAGGTGACAATCCAAGTTTTTGATGACGGTAAATTTGATTAACTATGAAAAAGATAGAAATTCATACTTTTTCGGAATTATTATCACTGGGTAAAACACCTGAAATACTCTTTTGGGTAGGGTGTGCTGGTAGTTTTGATGAAAGGGCCAAGAAAATAACTAAAGCTTTTGCAAATATACTTAATCAAGCAAATGTTTCATTTGCTGTTTTGGGTAGTGAAGAAGGGTGCACAGGTGATCCCGCCAAAAGAGCTGGGAATGAATTTTTATTTCAAATGCAAGCTTTGTCAAATATTGAAATTTTAAACGGCTATAATATTAAAAAGATTGTAACTACCTGTCCACATTGTTTTAATACATTAAAAAATGAATATCCTGAGCTAGGAGGAGAATATGAAGTTATGCACCATACACAGTTTTTGAAATCTCTACTAAATGAAGGAAGGTTAAAAGTTAGTGGAGGAGCATTTAAAGGAAAGAGAATTACTTTTCACGACCCTTGTTATTTAGGAAGAGCTAATAATATTTATGAAGCTCCAAGGGATGTCCTTGAGAAATTAGATGTAGAATTATCTGAAATGAAAAGCTGTAAACAAAAAGGATTGTGCTGTGGAGCAGGAGGTGCCCAAATGTTTAAAGATGCTGAACCAGGTAATCAGGAGATTAATATAAAACGAACTGAAGAAGCTTTAGATACCAAACCTGATATTATAGCTGCTGGTTGCCCGTTTTGTAATACAATGCTTACAGATGGAATCAAAAATAAAAAGAGAGAAGAAAGTGTTCAGGTTTTGGATATTGCCGAATTAATAAATCAAGCTTCTGATTTATGATAAAACCTTTCTCTGAAATGCCGCTTAATTCTAGAATTTGGATTTATCAATCAAACAGAAAATTTATTAATCTAGAATTAGAAGACATAAATATTAAAATTTCAAATTTCTTAAAAAATTGGACAGCTCACGGTTCAGACTTATTTTCTAGTTATGAAATTAAATACGATCGATTTATTATTATAGCTCTTGATGAATCTCATAATTCAGCTGGTGGATGTTCAATTGATTCTTGTGTTCATTTTATTCAGGAATTAGAAAAGGATTATGAAATAAATCTTTTAGACAAGATGAATGTAACCTTTAAGCAAGGTGATTACATAACATATAAGTCTATAGAAGATTTTAAAATACTTATTAAAAATAAATCTATTTCTGATAAAACAATTGTTTTTAATAATTTAGTAGTTGACATTGAAGATTTAAATAAAAACTGGGAAGTACCTGCTGGAATGAGCTGGCATTCTAGATTTTTTTAATACCTTTTAAAGTGAGTTTAGTCTAAATTTTAAAGTCATCAATTTTATTATTTTCTATTTTAGAAAATAAAAAGAAAATTATTAATGAGACATAATATTTTATTATTATTTATTGGTTTTATTTCTTTTACCTTATTTTCTCAAAGCCCTTTAGTTAGCTCCGATGAATTGGATCAAATAAAATGGGTTGATAGTGTGTATAATAACCTCACTGTAAATCAGAAGATAGGACAACTTTTTACTATATGGGTTTCTACAAAAGAAGGTCCTGAAAAGATGAAAGAAGTTTCATCAATTATTAAAAAAAATCATCTTGGAGGTTTAATTTTTTCTCTAGGAAATATTAAAGATCAAGCAATTGCAACTAATGAGTTTCAGTCTATTTCAAAAGTTCCTTTATTAATTGGGATGGATGCAGAATGGGGGATAGGAATGAGACTAGATGATGCTTTTTCATTTCCATTTAATATGACTCTAGGAGCTATTGATGATAATTCTTTAATTTATAAAGTTGGAAAAAGAATTGGTGTTCATGCTAAAAGGTTAGGCGTTCATATTAATTTTGCTCCAGTAACTGACATAAATACCAATCCAAATAATCCAATTATTGGAAGCAGGTCATTTGGTGAAGACAAGAATAATGTCACTTTAAAATCTTTAGCGTATTTGAAAGGAATGCAATCTGAAGGAATAATGGGTTCGGCTAAACATTTCCCTGGTCATGGCGATACTTCAACAGATTCACACAAAGCACTTCCAATAATTAATTTTTCTTCAAAAAGAATTAATGATATTGAGCTATATCCGTACAAAAAGCTAATAAAAAATGGTTTATCAGGCGTAATGGTAGCCCACATGGAGATCCCTTCTCTTGAAAAAACACCTAAACTTCCTTCTACATTATCTAAAAGCATTATTACTGAATTATTAATAAAGAAACTAAAATTTAAAGGTCTTGTTATAACTGATGCAATGGATATGAAAGGTGTTGTGGATTTTAATATGGATGAATCTGCTGATGTAAAAGCAATCTTGGCAGGAAATGATATTTTATTAATGCCTGATGATTTAGACCAAAGTACTATAAGTATAAAGAAAGCCTTAAATAATGGCACTATTACTAAAAAAAGACTAAGCCATTCAGTAAAGAAAATCCTCATGGCTAAATATAAAGCTGGATTAAATAATGTAAGTAAAATAGAAATCGAAAATCTTTCTGCTGATTTAAATACCGATGAAGATTTGGCATTATTTGATGAACTCACTAAAAAATCCATTACTCTTATAAAAAATACAAATAAAAATATTCCTTTAAAAAATTTATCTTCAAAAATCGCATATTTAAAGATGGGAGATTCTGATTCTGAGGAATTTTATAAGATGTTAAATCATTATACTAAGGTTGATAAAATAGATTATAATTTTAAATCTAGTAATTATAATAATGAATTATTAAAATTATTAAGGCCTTATGATTTTGTAATTGTAGGTTTACATAAATCAGATAAAAGTCCTTTTGATCAATATAGATTTTCTTCTAATGAAAAAGAAACTCTAGAATTAATTTCAAAATCTAATAATGTAGTTTTAAATGTTTTTGCAAAGCCTTATGCTTTAATGGATGTTGATTTAAAAAACATTTCTTCTGTTATAATTTCTTATCAAAACAATAGTGTTGCTCAACAAAAGTCAGCTCAAATTATTTTTGGAGCTATTTCTTCTCAAGGAATTTTACCAGTTAGCATTAATGAAGATTTTCCTGTGCATACTTCTTTAAAAAGTAAAGTGTTAAAAAGACTAAGTTATGGTCATCCAATTAATCAAGGATTTGATCCGGTTAAACTAAAAAGGATAGATTCATTGGTAAAATATTCTATAGATAATAAGATGACTCCAGGATTACAAGTTTTAATCGCAAAAAATGGTGAAGTTATTTACCATAAATCTTTTGGTTCTAAAACTTATGATAAATTTGAAAAAATCAAATGGAATAGTATTTACGATTTAGCTTCATTAACAAAAATTCTTTCTTCAGTTCCTTTATTGATGAATGAATATGAGTTAAAAAAAATAAGTAATCAAACAACTCTTCATGATTTATTTCCTAATAGTGACTTAAAAGATAAAAATAGTCTTACATTAAAAGATATGCTAACGCATAACTCTGGTTTATTTCCTTGGATACCTTTTTATAAGCAAACTATTGACAGTATAACTAAGATGCCTTTAGCCAATTGGTATAGTAAAAAAAAAAAGTTTGATTACTCTATTAAAGTAACGGATGATCTTTTTTTGAAAAATTCTTTTTTAGATACCATAAGATTTAAGATAATAAATAGTGAACTTTCTAATCAAAGTACTTATTTATACAGCGATTTACCTTACTATTTTATTAAAGATTATTTAGAAAGCGAGTATAATGAAACCCTAGATTTTCAATTGAAAAAAAAACTATTATCTGATTTAGGAGCTAACTATACTACATATAATCCGACAAATTACTATCCTAAAAAAATGATAGTTCCTTCAGAAATTGATAACTATTTTAGAAATGACACTTTAAGAGGATACGTGCATGATATGGGTGCAGCAATGCAAGGTGGAATTGGAGGACATGCAGGTCTTTTTTCTAACTCTAATGATGTTGCTAAAATCATGCAGATGTATTTACAAGAAGGATATTATGGTAGTAAAAGATTTTTTTCTAGCTCTACTATTAATAACTTTAACACATGTTATTATTGTGATGATGGAAATAGAAGAGGTTTAGGTTTTGATAAACCACAATTAGATGAAAGTTCGGCAACTTGCGGATGTGTTCCAATGTCAAGTTTTGGTCATTCTGGATTTACTGGAACCTATGCATGGGTTGATCCAAAAAACAAAATTGTTTATGTGTTTTTATCTAATAGAACCTATCCAACAATGGAAAATAAAATGCTATCGACATATAATATCAGAACAGAAGTCCAAAGGATAATTTATGAATCATTTAATTAAAATATAGAATGAAAATAGCAATAGTTTGTTATCCTACTTTTGGAGGAAGTGGTGTTCTAGCTACTGAATTAGGTATATCTTTATCAAAACATGGTCATGAAGTCCATTTTATAGCATATAAGAAACCTGTAAGGTTAAATAAATTAAATGATGGATTGTTTTTTCATCAAGTACAAGTTCCAAATTATCCACTTTTTAATTTTGCACCTTACGAATTAGCTCTTTCTACAAAATTAGTTGAGGTCGTAAAAACAAATTCTATTGATTTAATGCATGTCCATTATGCCATTCCTCATGCTTATGCTGCTTATATGGCAAAGAAGATGTTAAAAGATCAATCTATTAACGTGCCTATAGTAACAACCTTACATGGTACTGATATCACTTTAGTTGGTAATCACCCTTCATATAAAACGGCTGTAACCTTTAGTGTAAATAAGTCAGATTTAGTTACCTGTGTTTCAAAAAGTCTTAGAGATGATACTTTAGATCAGTTTGAAATAACAAAAGATATTCATGTGATCCCTAATTTTATAGATATAAATAAATATAATATTCAGCAGGCAGCATGTTTAGAGGAAATTCCAAATATTTCAGATCAATTAACAATAACACATGTAAGTAATTTTAGACCTGTAAAGAATATAAAGCATGTTATTAATATATTTAATAAGGTTCAAAAAGAAATAAATTCTAAGTTAATAATGATAGGAGAGGGACCAGATAAAGAAATGGCTGAACAATTTTGTGTAGATTTAGGTATTTCAGAAAAAGTAGAGTTTTTAGGAAACACAAATCAAGTAGAAAAAAAATTATGTCACTCAGATCTTTTTTTACTTCCTTCAAGAACGGAAAGTTTTGGTTTAGCTGCTCTAGAAGCAATGGCATCTAAAGTTCCTGTTATATCTTCAAATGCTGGTGGGTTATCTGAAATTAATATTCACGGAGAAACTGGTTATTTAACAAATGTGGATGATATTGAATCTATGTCTAACTATGCTATATCAATTTTAAAAGATCCAAAAATTTTAGAAGAATTTAAGCTAAGGGCATTTAAAAAGGCAGAGTCCTTTGATATTAACAGGATTGTTCCACTTTATGAAGAGCTTTACTTTAAGGCTTTAGAAGGTTTTAAATAGACTCTTTCATTGAATCATATACTTGAACTTTTTTCCAAAGATGCTTTGCTTGATCTATAAAAATTAAATGCGAAGGGTCATCTTGGTAAAGTCTCTGTTCCTTTAAAGAGGGGAAAGTAAAAATCATACAATAGTTGTAAGAATTATCTACAACATCTCTTTTAGCAGTGCTAGCAGGTTTCCCTAAGTGTATTTTAACAGCTAATTTATTAGTGTTCATTAGTTTTTTTATTGCTTTTTCAAAAGCAAGAACATCTTCTTGATTCTCAGGGTTATTTAACCAAAAATAAACTACGTGAACTAACTCTCCTTTGATGATTTTTGAATTTTCTTTTTTTACAGTATTACAGCTTGTTATGCTAAATAAAATAATAGCTGCTAAAAATATCCTGGTTTTCATAATTTACTTTGGGTTATAGATTTTCTCTGAATTAATATAAATTTCTTCTTTGTTAAAAGTCATTTTTTTTGTTTTAAACTTCGAATACATTTCCATTTGATCATTATAATGTGGTGAATCTTCATGATCACTGCTTCCATAAGAAATTACTGATTCAATTTCTACTTTCCCATTTAAAAATTTCACCAGTTGAATATAAGATTCTCCATGAGTGATTTTTATTTTACCATCTTTGTAATCAACGCCTCTCATAGCAGTTATCACATCTGGTAATCCAAATATAGAAATTTCTTTATTTCCTCTAACCAATTTTTGATAATCTCCTAATTTTACATTAATAGATCCAAAAGATTCTATCATGTTTTTTTTAACTTCTTTTAGACATTCTGCTAGCATTTCTTTACTAAAGATATTGTCTTTTTTAAGTTTATAGTAATATTTCCTTAAATTATAATACATCATAGCGTATGCACCAGCTCCATATGAGTCTGCATTAGCTACTCTATCCCATTTTTGAATTATAGAAAGTAGGTCTGAAATTTCAGGAAAATCATTAGGATTCATTTCAAATAACTGATTTAGATCAGCGAAATTATAATTTAATGGAGTAGGCAGGGTTCTATCGTATTTTATTTTTTTAAAATCTTGGTAATTAATTTTATCATATGACTTAATTAGATTGTAAAGCCTCGTGCTTCGATTGTTGTCATATAATTCATAACCCATGTTTTTTGAAAAATTTTCAGCAAGCGGATTTTCATCTATTGAAGTGGATTTAAAAGGACTGTGATTAGCATTGTATATGTATCCCGATTTTGGATTGATTACTTGTGGAAGTTCTTCAATTTTATAGTAACTATTCCAAAGTGTTTTTTTAGTGTTTCCTGGAACTACTTTTCTCCAATCATATTCTTCATTTCTTTTTGGTATAATACCATTTGATATATAAAAAATAGTATCATTTTTATCTGCATAGCCAATATTATAGCCTGGTAGATCATTCTTTTTAAGAATATTATAAAATTCAGTAAATGAATTGGCTTTATTCATTCTCCACCACTGCTCTAAGGACTTTATAGTGAATAAACTAGGAGTTCTCACAGAATAAAAACCACTTTTATTTTTTAATGTAGGTCCATATATACTTGTAAAGTATTTTTTATTAATCTTTATTTTAATACCTAAGAATTTAACAAATAGTTTTGCTTGTTTTTTTTCTAGTTTATAAGTTTTTCCATCGACAAGGTAATGCCATTTTTTAGTTGGATGCATTTCTAGTTCAAAAACATCTGCTTTGTCTGGGAAATTCACTGTATGAGCCCATGCAAGATTTTGATTAGCTCCAATTAAAATGCAGGGTGCTCCAGCAAAGGTTGCTCCTATGATATTAGTACCTTCTTCACTAATTAAATGCGCTTCATACCAAGATGTAGGCCCGTCTAAAGGCTGGTGTGTGTTTATTGCTAAATAGGTTTCTTTTTTACCAGTTTTATTAGAATTAAAAGCAAAGGTGTTAGAACCATTCATTTCCGCTTCAATAGGATTGGGTCTAGGAACATTATTTGAAACTATAGAACTAACTAAGTTGCCTGCTTCATTTGAAATAAATAGTTGTAAAAACGAATATCGTAACATCTTTTTTACAGTGACAGGAAATAATGACTTTTCAAGAACTTCTTTAGGATGTAATTCAGCATATTTGTTAATTCCTTCTGCATAACCTTGTGCAACATTTTCAAAATCTGAACTTAAAGTGCTATAAAGCTTATTAACTGTTTCTTTAGATTCAATTAACTGAGTTAAAAAATCAGCACCAGCACCCTTTAACCCTATGTGTTTACTCAATAAGGCATTTCCAGCTAGATAACCTTGTTGAATTGTTTTAAAATCATCTTCTGAGTGAGCCCAAGCCAGTCCGTAAGCTACTTCTGCATCTGTTTTGCCATATATATGTGGTACACCATAATTATCTCTTACAATCTCAATGTTTTTTGGATTGATTTGAGAAAAATTAATATTTATAAATAAGAATAAAATTATTAATGTTACAAACTGTTTTTTCATGTTTATTAAATTGCAATAATCATACCAATAAGTTTAAGAATTCAATATAGTATCATTCGTTTCAAATATTAAAATTAATTATATATTAGTAATAGTTAATTTTTTATGTTAAAATTTATTACAGGGAGAACAAAAGCTATTTATTATTCAATTAAAGGAGCTTTTTTATTATTAAAAACCGAACATTCTATTCAAACACAATCTATAATTGCATTGATGTTTATAATAGCGGGACTGTATTTTGAAATCTCTGACATAGAATGGCTATTTCAAATACTTGCAATATGTTTAGTTCTCTGTGCTGAATCTCTTAACACTGCTATTGAAAAAATAGCAGATTTCATTCATCCAGATTATAATAAAAAAATTGGATTTATTAAGGATATTGCTGCTGGTGCAGTTTTTTTTGCTGCAATTTTTGCTTTAGCAACAGTGTATTTTATTTATTCAGCAAAACTTTTCGATTTATAGTAAGTAGGGGATAACAGCTTTTCTTGTTGTTGGATATTTTTCGAAATTTTCTTTATACCATTTATGATGTGCTTTTGATCTTGGAATGAGATTACAAATTGTCCATATTAAAAATGATGTTGACCCAAGATTTAGTGTCATTATTGCAAAACCAAGCCACTCTATTATTTCTCCAAGAAAATTAGGACATGAAACATAGTTAAATAATCCACCTTTAGGAATAACATAATCTTTTTGATTAGTCCTTAATTTTATAAGTTTATTATCTGAAGATACGTTTACATAAAAACCAATTATAAACATTAATAATCCTGAAATAATATAGGTGAATGAAAGAGATTCAAAATTTATTAATGATATAAAATATCCATTTAAAAAACCATTAATTAAATTGAAGAAGAATGCAGATGCTACAATTGCAATAGGAATCTTTTTACCTTTTGTTTTAATTCTTAAAGGGTAGATTATTGTTCTATTAAAATAGTGTGTAATCCAAATAAAAACAAAACCTATACTTAGGCTTATTTCTTCTACAGCTATAAAATAAATTAATGGACAAGTGACAAGTGCTGGTAATTCCATCAAAAACCAACCAGTTTTATTGTCTATTGTTTTCCCCCACTTTTTTGTTGAATGTTTTCCGTAAGGTGCTTTAAATATTAAGTTTATAGGAAAAATAATTAAAGCGATTAAAATCCAGATATAAGCAAATTCTGTTATTTCCATAATTTAAATTAATAAAAAAAAACCCGCTGTTTAGCGGGTTTTTTTATTAAAATATCTTTGGTTAATTAGATATTAGTATCCGTAATTTTGAACCATATTAGGGTTTGCATTTAGCTCGGATTGATATATTGGGAATGCAGTGTTATAGTCCCCATAAGCAGGAGGTGATCCTGTTTTGAAAGCATTCAATTGCAAAGCACCATTAATAAGTGGCATACCTTGACCAGTTCTTAATAGGTCATCATAACGATATCCTTCAAAGTAAAATTCTTTTCTTCTCTCTAAAAGAATATTATCAAGAGTTGCAGAAGCATAGTAACCCGCTCCAAGTCCTCTTACCGCAGGAATCATATTTAGATATGTTAGAGCAGTTGCAGCATCTCCAGCTCTTAGTTTTGATTCAGCATATATTAAATACGCTTCTTCAATTCTAAAAGGAGTAATGTTGTCTGATCCATTCATTGTAGGGTATTTTCCTAATACAGTAGGCCATCCTTGAGCTGTGCCAATCATATCAGCAGCGAACCTTACATCAGTAGCATCAAAAATATCATACAAGTCAGGATTGGATCCTGTGCCTGTTAATATCCTAACATCACCATAAGAAGTTCCTCTTAAAATATACGCACAACCATTAATTCCTCTAGAGTCAGTTCCTGAAAAAGCAAGTTCAACAATTGAATTAACAGCATTGTCAGTTTTATATGAAGCAGAAAAACCTGCAGCACTAACTAGAGCTTTTCCAGAATTATCAATAACCCACTTAGCAGCAGTTCCAGCTGTAGAATAAAAATTAGGATCAAGTGATCCAGCATATAAGGTAGCTCTAGCTAATATAGCATAAGCTCCAGCTACAGTCATATAACTCGAAGTGCTATCTAAAGATTGACTCATCATAGCAATTGCAGTAGTTAAATCAGCAACTATATCTCCAATATTTGATCCCACTGTATCTCTAGAAGGCTCAAGGTTTTCAGGAACCTTATATGTTTTCACATATGGAACTCCTAAACTTGCAGCACCACCTTGACCAGAAATAAAATGTTGACCATAACCTTTCATCAAATCATAGTGAGCTAATGCTCTTATAGCATACGCTTGACCTTGAGTGTGAGCTATAGCAGCTTGACTTCCTTCTAAAGAAGCACCGTCGGCACCAATAACTATATTAGTAATAGCAATTACACCATAAATAGTACCCCATGGACCAGCTCCTTGCGAAGTGTAATCCATTGAAGAGTTAGCAAATCTACCAGAATTCATATTTGAAAATGCGTTATCAGTTCTAACATCTCCATCTATGATTTGATTTCTACCATAATATCCAGTTCCAGACATTCTATCATAGGCACTATTTAACACAGAGGCTAAATCAGCAGCTGAAGTAATACCAGATGATAAATCTTTATCTTGAGCTAACGTTGGCTCAAGATCTTCTTCGTTACATGAAACAATTACTGTAACTGCAACAAATAACATTAAGTATTTATATATATTTTTCATGTTCTTAAAATTTTAAGTTTAGACCTAATGAAATAGATTTCAATACTGGAGTGTAAATTTCCCATGACCCACTATTTCTGATTTCTGGATCAACCTTTAATCTATCATCTTTAACCCAAGTGAATAAGTTAAGTCCTCTAACGCTAAAACCTACGTTGTCGAAACCTAATTTATTAGCAAGTGATTGAGGAATGGAATATCCCATAACCACATCTCTTAATCTGACAAAATCACCATCGTATAAGAACCTACTCGTTGTTCCTGATCCAGTTCCAGAAGTACTAGTACTCCATCTCATTCTTGGAACATCAGTTACATCACCTGGTTTTTGCCATCTTTTCATTAACTCGGCAGAACCTTGGTAGTATCTAGTTGAAAGTAAGTTACTGGCATGTGTATACCAGTTCCATCTTTCAAAAACTTTGTGACCACCCATAAAATAAAGGTTACCGTCTAAGTAGAAATTTTTATACGATAATCTTGTACCTAATCCACCAGAGTATGTAGGAATTCTATTACCCTGTACTGCTTGAGATGCAGCTCCATAACTGTTTACTATTTCCATACTAGGATCAGTTGCTCCACCTTTATAATACATTGGGTTACCAGTGTCAGAATTAACTCCTGCCCAACCTCTTATATACCAAACTCCCATTGGTTCTCCAACTCTTGTTCTATTGTAAGACCCATCTAAGTTGATATCGTTACCACCAGCATCTTTAGCTAACTTTAATACTTCATTATCGTTAGTTGCATAGTTTCCATAGATATTCCAAGTAAAGTCTCCTAGTCTAAGAATATCAGCAGATAATTCAACTTCTATACCTTTATTTTCAACTTCACCTACATTTTTTGTTTGTGAACCATGACCAGTTGTTGATGATAAAGGAACACTTTGAAGTAAGTCATTTGTATTTCTGTTATAGTATCCTACAGAACCAGAAAGTCTATTGTCTAATAATGAGAAATCAAGACCTATATCATAAAGTTGTTGTTTTTCCCAAGATAAAAGTAAGTTCCCAAATGAAGATGGATAAACAGCACCATTATCATTATAACTTGCGCTATAACCAAATAAAGATTGGTATTGGTTTAATCCAACACTATTACTACCTGTTTCTCCAATAGAGGCTCTAAATTTTAAGTTGTTAACCACATTGCTATCAGCCAACCAACTTTCGTTTGAAATATTCCAAGCAATACCAGCTGACCAGAAACTTCCAAATCTATATCCGGGAGCAAATCTTGATGAACCTTCATATTTATATGAAAAGTCAGCAACATATTTGTCCATATAAGAGTAGTTTAATAATCCTAAATAAGAAAGTTGCTTCCAGTCACTAAAAGCACCTGAAGCAGCCTCATTAGTTCCAAAACTATTTACATAATACAATCCATCTGCAGGAACATTTTGACCTGAAGAAGAGTTATAAGTGTATTTGTTTTTTTGAAATTCCATTTGAGCTACAGCAGAAATAAAATGAATATCATCAATTGTTTTGTCAAATTCTAATGAATTATTAGATGACCAGGTAAAGGATCTAGATGTATTTTGGTATGCATAACCGTTTGTTCCGTTAGCATCACCATGATGAGGATCTCTATATTCGTGAGACACACCTAAAGTGAAGTCAATAGCATACCTAGTTCTAAATTTAATATCATCAGTAACTCTATAAGTAATCGTTGTATTAGAAAGAGCTCTAGTACCATCATTTTGCTGAATGTTTTTCTCAGCTAGATATAGAGTGTTAAAAACACTTGTTGAAAGGTTTATGTTCCATGATCCATCAGGATTTTTAGGCTGTTGAAAAGGACTCATAAACAATCTTGTCATCTGAGGAGCACCAAAATAAGAACTTCCTTCGTGGATACCATTTTGAATCGCATTAGTTACTCTATTGCTTGTAACAATATCAACTCTACCGGCTTTTCTTTTATAAGTAAATGTACCAGTAACACTTTCAAAATCTGTACCTACAGATGTTCCAATTTGGTTTTTATAACCTACAGACATTCTGAAATTTTCTTTAGCAGAACCACCAGAAGCAGATAAGTCATAAGATTGATAAGGAGCATCTTTTACTTTAATAAGTTCTTCCCAGTTACCATCAACTCTTCCTCCAGCATCCCAAGCAGAAGCACCAGCAAAGTTTGCTAGAGCATAGTTAGTTGCTGTTTCTTTATCCCAACCAAAATCATTAATGATTGTTTCTGCTCCAAGTTCAAGTCTTTGATTACCTGTTAGCATTGGACGCTCATCTATTGCGTAGTTTTGAAAACCATACTGAGTAGTTAAATTGTATTTGACTTCACCAGCAGTACCTGATTTTGTAGTTATTACAATTACACCATTTGATCCTCTTGCACCATAAGGAGCAGTTGCAGAAGCATCTTTTAGCACAGTAATACTTTCAATATCAGAAGCATTTATCATTGATAGAATACCCATGTCAGTAAGTAATGGACTAATTGAGCCATTGTTTACTGGAACACCATCAATTACAAATAAAGGAGCATTTGATCCTGAAATTGAACCTTCACCTCTAATTCTAATATCTTGTGGCGCACCAGGAGTTCCTGACTGAGTAGTTACTCTTAAACCAGCAACACGACCTTGTAGAGCTTGATCAGGTGAGCTAAGAGCTACACCTTCAATAAGCTCAGAGCTAACAACAACAGCACTACTAGTTAATCTTTTACGATCCCTACTAGTAATACCTGTTACAACTACCTCATCAAGTTCAGTGCTTGAACTAAGTGAAACATTGATTTTTTGAGAATTTCCAACAGTAACAGATTTACTATCAAATCCAACGAAGCTAAAGACTAATACGTCTCCAACACTAGCTGAAATCGAGTAATTACCATCAAAATCAGTAGTAACACCATTTGAAGTGCCTTCTACTAAAACTGTTGCTCCCGGAAGAGCAAGACTGCTATCATCCGATACATTACCGGTAATTACAACGTCTTGTGCGAATCCCCAAACAGACACTATCATTAATGACAATGTCAAAAGAAAGTTTAGTTTTTTCATATATTAAATTTTGTTTGTTAACAAATATGTTAAAATTAAGTTAAAATAGAAAGCTTTTTATCAATTTTCTACTAACAAAAAGTGATAATTTTTCAATTAAGTACAGTTAGGAATGTTATTTTTTATAGTGATGTTTTTTAAGAAGTTAGCAAAAAAGAGATTATAACATTGTTAAATCAATATTTTTCTTTACTTTTTATTATTAAATAATAAAAACTATTAAAACGTCTAATTTTAAAATATTAAAGAATAATGAAATAGATGGAGCAGTTTCTATTGCTCTATTTCCTTCAAACTCTAATGATGTTAAGTTTGAATATAAAGCTTTAGCTCCAAACTGGAAACTCATTGAAAAGTTTAAAAAGAAAATTATTAATGAAGAAAAATTTATTATAGTATATAATGAGCAGTTAAATGAATTAAATCCAACAAATGTATTTGATCATTTAAACTTTATAACTGGAGGTATAGAGCCTATATTAATGTGTCATTGTGCTAAAACTAAATTTTGCCACAGGCATTTATTTGCAGCTTGGTTGGAAAGTAAATTAGGAATTCAAATTGAAGAATTTAATTCACCAAATCATGTAAGAAAAGATGGTTATTTAGTCAAAAAAAAAGATCTTTCATTATTTAATGAGGAAGATTAAAAGAAGTAATGCACTGCAATTCCCCCTATAACAACACCTTTCACAAAAGATATCCACATTCCAGCGTAATTACTTAATCCCCATGATTTTAATGTTTTTTCTGTAAGTTTTTTATGCCATTCCATATAATTGTTTTTATAAAGTTAATCAAGTTCTTTTAATACAATATTAAAAAGATAATCTTCGAAATTTGATTTGTTTTCTATATTAGGAAGATGACCGGAGTTTGGAACGAAGTATTCAAATCTATTTGGTAAAACTTTATTAAGATTTTCCTCAAAGTCATTATATACCACTGCAGAATCACTATCCCCCCAAATAGTATATACAGGGAGATTGATTTCGTTAATTAAGAAGTTTTCAATATTTAAACTAATATGATTTTTTCTAGTAGAAATTAAAGCTCTAGCAAAACCTTTATACTTTAATAATTCTTCATATTTATCATCCCAGTTGGGGTAATTTTCCGGATATTTAAAGTCAAGTAATTGACTTTTTGATATTGTTGGATACTGAGAAGTTATGAAGTCTTGAATTTCTTTTTTACTAACATTATTGTTTAATGATTGTGGACTTTCGTAAAAGCTTGATGCTGAAACATATATTAGTTTTTCAACAAGGTTAGGTTTTAAATAAGCTAATTTAGAAATTACTCTTCCTCCGTTGGATAACCCTAAAAAGGTAGCTTTATCAATATTTAACTCTTTTAACAATTCAATAACTTGATTAGCAAACAATTCGTCTGTATAATCAGTATTTGGATTGTCAGAATATCCTCTTCCGTATAAATCTAATCGAATTACTCTGTAACCTTTCTTAATTGCTGAATTAAAAGTATTATCCCATATATAGGACGGAACAGAAAAGCCGTGAATAAACACTAAAGTGTTTTTTTGATTAACATTTTCAATTTCATAATATGTAAATCCGTTTTCAAATTCAATGAATTTTCCTGTATTTATTGTAGATCTAAAATCATTGTCTTTTATAATAGTTTCATATTCAGTAGTTTGACATGAAATAAACAAGATTAATAGGGTAGTTGATAATAAAATTACTTTTTTCATTATTTAGGAAATATTATATGTTAATTAAGTTAATTTTGTTTTTCGATTTTTTAAAATGTAAAACTAAAAAAATTTGAATAAAAGAAGTTTAGGTTTTTTAGCTGCGTTTGGAGCAACTCTTATTTATGGTTTTAATCATACTATTGCAAAAAATGTTATGCCTACTTACATTGAGCCGTTTGGCTTTATACTTTTAAGAGTGTTAGGTGCTTCAATATTATTTTGGACTTTAAGTTTATTTTATAAAGGCAGTTCAATTGAAAAAAAGGATTGGCCTAGAATAGTTTTATGTTCTTTTTTGGGAATGGTTATAAATATGCTTGCTTTCTTTAAAGGATTAGAGTTGTCAACACCTGTAAATAGTTCCATTTTAATTACTATAGCTCCTATTTTAGTTTTTATTTTTTCTGCTATAATTTTAAAAGAAAAAATAAGAGCAATGAAAGCCTTAGGAATAATATCTGGTTTTATTGGTGCAATAACACTGATTTTATATACTACAAAAACTGGACTAAATGCTCCTAATATTCCTTTAGGAAATTCTTTGTTTATTTTGAATTCTGCTACATACGGATTGTATCTTATTTTAATAAGACCTATGATTGCAAAGTATGATTTAATTACTTTACTAAAATGGCTGTTTACTATAGGGTTTTTAATAAACCTTCCAGTCACTTATAGTGAATTTTTAAATGTTAGTTGGAATACTCTTCCTTTATATGATGCTATTCTTCCGATGATATATGTTGTTTTAGGAACTACTTTTTTTACATATCTATTAAATGCTTTTGCTTTAAAAAATTTAACAGCATCATCAGTTAGCTCTTTTATCTATTTACAGCCTATTGTTGGAATTGTTTATGCAATTGGAACAAAAAATGATACTTTAACTTTTATAAATGTTTTAGGAATGCTTTTAATTTTTCTAGGAATATATCTTGTTACAAAGAAAGTAGAAACAGTTAAAAAATAGCTTGAAACTCATATAAAAAAAAACGACTATTTACCATAATATGGAAAATAGTCGTACACTTTTGTTAATTCAACTCTATCTTTAGAGTATATTAACTAAACCGGTGCTTCTTAAAAAAATTAGTCTATTTTTTTAACGTTGATAGCACTTAATCCTTTTGGGCCTTCTTCTAGTTCAAACTCAACTTTATCGTTTTCGTCGATTCTGTCAATTAGTCCTGAAACGTGAACAAAATGATCTTTCTCAACACCGTCTTCTTTGATAAAACCATAACCTTTTGATCCGTTGAAGAATTTTACAATTCCATTTTTCATAATATAATATTTATTAAATTTTTTGCGAATTTAGTTTAAATTAACTGATATTACTGCTTTTTTATTTATATTTTTAATTATGGCAGAAAATAAAATGAAACTTCATTGGGATAATGTTTATTATAATAAGAATGAAAATGAGGTTAGTTGGTATCAGAAAATTCCTAAAACTTCTTTAGATCATATTAAAAGTTTGAATTTAAATTTGGATTCAAAAATTATTGATGTTGGGGCAGGGGAGAGTCGATTAGTTGACAATTTGCTTGATTTAGGATTTAATAATATTGATGTTTTAGATATTTCTAAAAAATCTATTGAAAAAGCAAAAAATAGATTGGGAGAAAAATCAGAGAAAATTAATTGGATTGTTTCAGATATTAATGATTTTGTAAGTAATAATAAATACGACTTATGGCATGACAGGGCTGCATTTCATTTTTTAAAAGATTCTTCACAAATTAATAATTATGTAGAATTAGCTAATTCGAGTTTAAATAGTAAGGGTAAAATAATTTTAGGAACCTTTTCTAGTAATGGCCCATTAAAGTGTAGCGGGCTTGAAATCTCAAGATATAACTCTTCTTCTATTAATGAGATTTTTAAAAAACACTTTATTCTTTTAAACCATCGGATTTCAATTCATCCAACACCTTTTGATACTTTTCAGGAATTTCTGTTTACTGTTTTTGAAAAAAAATAAATAATTTAATTTGAAACAGGAACTAATTGAGAGCTTAAATCGGGTGTTTTTAAAAAATCGTCTATAGGAAACATGGGTCTTTTAATTCTTTTATATTCTAATCTGTAAAGATCTTGGTCAACTCCACCAGGAGTTAGAGCCATTATCCAACCTTTATTGATATTATACAATTCAGGGACTAAGTATCCTATTTTAACCATTACAATATCAGACTGACGTGGGTTTAAGCCTAAATCTGTAAAGTCTTTTTCATAGTGATAAGGCTTTCTTTTTTTTGTTACAATCACAGATATGCTTCCTGACTTTACAACTACTTCGGTTTCTGCATGTTTATCACCATATTTAATAGACTTTATTATTCCTTTTAATTTAACCGGGGGAGCATAACGGTTGTCAACTTCAGCGCCTACGAATTCTTCTATGTAAGAACCAATTTCAAGTTCTACGGCTTTTTCAATTAGTTTCGGCCCAGGTATTGAAGCATATATTAAAGATGGTCCGTTAGATTTTTTAAATTCATTTCTTTTTAATAATTCATTTAATGTCCATGTTACATCACCCGCTCCTCCTGCTGTTGGATTGTCACCCATGTCGCTAATAATAAAAGGACTAGTATCACTTTTTAAAGCTAAATCTAAACTTTCTTCTAAAGTTCCTACAGGTGCTACAAAATCAAACTGATCTCTGACTTCCCAAAAACTTTTTGCTAAGTATTCAGCAGACTTATTAACTGATTTTTTATTATCACCAGTGACAACCACAACCGCATGATTTCTGGGTTCATCTGCCCAGGCGTATCCAATCCATATAGCAGCGTCAACAACCCCTTCATTATTAGATGTGGGTTCAACTTTAGCATAGAGACTTTTGCCAGGTTCTATTCTAGTGCTAGTTTTTTCTCCAGGCAGCAAAATTGGGATTTCTATTCTAGCTTTATAAAGTGGCTTTCCTTTACCATTTTCTATTCTGTCTAGTAAGTTTTCTACTGCTCTTTTTTTTGATTCAATTGCATCTTCGTGTGGAGCCATTCTATAGCATGTAATTAAATCTGTCTCTTTAGTTAGGTTAAATGAGACATTTCCGTGTAAATCCATTGAAGTTGAAATGATGGTTTTATAACCAATAACTTCTCGAATTCTTTTTATAAAATCTCCTTCAGGATCATCAAGTCCCACAACACTCATAGCTCCATGAATGTCAAAAAACAATCCATCATATGGAAGATTCTCTTTTAGCATTATTAAAGTCTTTTGAACTAATGATTCATAAGCTTCTCTAGTAACTATTCCGCCAGGCAAAGCATGTCCTCTTAAAGTTGGAATCCAATTAGCTCGATTTCTATTAATTGAATCTTTTTGTAAAAATGGGTAATATGAAAAAACATCTTCTCCAATTCTTGATTTAAAATCATCTTCATTAGTAAAGGCTGGCGAGAAGGTGCTAGATTCAATAGCTAGACCAGCTATTGCAATTTTCGGCTTTTTTGCAACAGTAACGCATGAGCTAATAAAAAATATAGATATTAGTAGAGAGATTTTGAGTTTCATAAAAATTAAATTGTTCGTTAAGAATCTGAATAATATAATCTAAAAAACCTATAGAAGAGTTTCCGTCGATATAATTAATATTTTATTAATTTATGGATTTAATTGAAATGATTTTTTTTTAATCGAATTCATTTCAGTAATTAAATCCTTTACTATTTCTGGATGTTTATTTGATAAATTATTAATTTCAGAAATATCCTCATCCATATCAAAAAGACTATATATATTCTCGCCTTGATTTGGTTTAATAAAAACTGGCTTTGAAAATCCTCCTGACCCTAAATTTTCAATTAATTTCCATTTTCCTTTTCGAATCGAGAAGAAACCCCTTGAAGAATGGTGAATAATAGATTTGGGTTCTGCTTTGTAATTATCATTCATCAATGCATCGTAAAAACTATGACTATCTATCCCTATATTATTAGATTTCTCTCCTAACATTTCGCCTAAAGTGCCCATTAAACTGGCCAATGAATTAACATCAGAATTTGTACTTTTTTCTTTTACTACGCCAGGGTATTTAACCATAAATGGTATTCTATGTCCACCATCATAAATATCTCCTTTCATTCCCTTTAATTCTAAGGCAGCTTTGTGATTAAATCTTTCAATGGATTCTGGCCACCAATAAGGGCCATTATCACTAGTAAAAATCACCATAGTATTTTCCTCTAAATTCAGTGATTTAAGATGATCTAATAAATCTCCTACATGATAATCGATCATTTTTACAAAGTCTCCGTATTCACCTGCTTCGGAGGTGTCTCTAAAGCTGTCAAGTGGAAGCCATGGTGTATGGGGCCCAGGAAGAGGTAAATACAAAAAGAAAGGTTTATCTTCTTTTTGAACTCTTTTAATATATTCTTTTGATTTATCAAAAAAAGTAGGTAATACTTGATCAATCTCAAAATCCTCTGCCATAGGACCTGCTCTCCAAAAAGCTCCGGATGAATCATGATTTGGTTTGTTGCCATCAGTATAGTTATTCACAGGTTTTATAAACTTATTGTTTTCTAAATATAAGTAAGGAGGAATGTCAAGTGATGATGGAAGAATAAAGCTATAATCAAATCCGTTTTGAGGTGGTCCAAATGTTGGGTTTTTACTAAAATCAATGATATTTTCATTAATATTCCTTATTAAACCAGAATCACTAATATCAGCATTTGATTCAGAAATTTCAACTTTCTTTTCCCAACCTAAACCTAAATGCCACTTTCCAATAACACTAGTTGTATATCCAAATTTTTTAAGCATAGACCCAACTGTTTTTTTATTCTCTGGAATTAAAGGTTCTCCATAACTCCACAATACTCCTTCCTTTAATTTTGTTCGCCATGCATATTCACCAGTTAAAATACTATATCTTGTGGGAGTACATACTGAAGAAGTCGAATGCATGTCAGAGAAAATCATCCCTTGATTTCCAATACTATTAATATTTGGGGTTGAAATTTTAGAATTCTGATTATAAACAGATAAATCTCCATAACCTAAATCATCCGCCAAAATGTAAATTATATTTGGTTTTTTTACTTTTTTATTATTACTACATGAATAGTTAAATAATAAAATAATAATTAATAAATACCTCATGCTCTCAAATCTTTAATTAGTTTAACCGTTTTATCATTTTTTAATTCGTTGTTATTAAGATCTTTTACCATCATAATTATGTTTTAAATTAAATATAACTTTAATTACTTTAAATTTAATTATACAAATTCAAAATATATGTATTATAAATTTTTTTTTAAATACTTTTTTTTAATAATTGTTTCTGTCTATTTCTTTACAAGTTGTCAAACCATTATTTCGGATATTAATCTTTCATTTTCAAAAGTTGATATAAGTCATATTTTGCTTGATTCTACATTGAATATTAGGGCACTTGAAATACAAGACAAAAAGGTTTATAATGCAACTTCTAAGGGAGAAATATATTCTTTTGACACAAATAAACCTGATTTGATTAATGTAGATCAGTATAGTTCTCAGATTGATTCAGTTTTATATCCAAATTTTAGATCATTATCAATTGTGAATCAGGATGTTTTTACCATTACAATTGGAAATCCTGCATTGCTTTTTAAAAATGGAAAAGTTGTTTATAAAGAGGAGAATGAAAAGGTTTTTTATGATTCTATGGATTTTTGGAATGATAAAGAAGGTTTAGTTGTAGGAGACTCTATGGACGGTTGCATCAGTATTTTAATTACTAGAGATGGTGGAGAAAGTTGGAAAAAATTAGATTGCAGCATTTTCAATAAAAGACTCCCAAATGAAGGATTTTTTGCAGCTAGCGATACTAATATTTCTATAGTTGGAAATAGAGCATGGATTGCTAGCGGAGGAATTAATAGTAGAATCTATTATTCTGAGGATATTGGAAAAAGCTGGAAAATAATAGAAACACCTATAATTCAAGGAGAATCAACTAAAGGTATTTTTAGTATTGATTTTTATGATAACAAAAATGGTTTTGCAATTGGTGGAGATTATACTAAACCTTTAGAAAATATATCAAATAAGATTATTACAAATGATAGTGGAAAAACTTGGAAAACTATTGCCAATAATCAAAATCCAGGTTATAGAAGCTGTGTTCAATATTTTCCAAACAGTAAAGGTAAATCCTTGGTTGCCGTAGGTTTCGACGGAATAGATGTTTCCAATGATGGAGGATATTCTTGGAAACACATAAGTGATGAAGGGTATTATACATTAAGATTTTTAAATGACTGTACAGCTTATGCAGCTGGAAATGGTAAAATATCAAAACTTCATTTTAAATAAAAAACCCTGCCAAAGCAGGGTTTGATTTCAATAAGATAGTTAAGAGGTTTTATGAGCCTATAGTTGTCTCTTTTTTCATTATTCAGCCGTAGGTGTTTGTGTTAAACTTCTTTTAGTTTGGTGCCATGAAATTAATTTTCCATCTTTAATTTGGTACCACTCTTCATAAACACCAGAAGATCCAGTAAATCTTGCGTTTACGTATTCTCCTCTTTCTGAGTTCGTTGGTTTAACAGCGAAAGCATAATTGATTGTCCATCCCCATTCTTGACCATTTTTTACAACAGATTCCTGGTAATCTTTTTCAATGTAATCTGCAAAGGCTTGAGCACCAACAAGAACTTCTCCTTTTTCACTTGTTAATTCAGCGTCTTCTGAAACTAAAGATTTAATAGTTTCGTAATCTCTTTCTTGCCAAGCTTTGTCAAACTTTAAAAATACATCTACAGATTCTTGACTTCCCATTGTTACTTGTTCTCCTTCAGTTGATGTAAAACCATTTGAGGGAACTTCACAAACATGTTTTGTGGTTTCTTCACAAGAAACAAATAGCCCAATAAGACTAAATAATAAAATAAATTTTTTCATAAATTTTTTTTTAAATTAGATTTCAAGTTATAAATTTAAAATTTATAAAACTATCCAAATAGTATGTTTTAATTAAGCTATTTTAAAGCATCAATTAATTCAAATTTGATATAATTATTCACATGTTTTTGGGATAGTTTATTTATAGAATTTTCATTTAGTTGTAAAATTCTAGGATAACCTCCACATGTTTGATTATCTCTCATTAAAATAATAATTTTTCCCAATGGAGTTAACTGAACAGTACCCTGCATTACTAATGACGTTATTATTGGCTTTAGATTGTTCTTTAATGAATCTTCTAATTGATATGCCATTCTATTATTATAATTGGAAATAGTAAAGCTTTTATTAAATAAATTTTCTTTTTCTATTTTAGATAAGCATTCAAATTCAGGTCCCTCAAAAACTTCAATTTTATTATTTTTAAAATGATCTATATAATCAATATCAGTAAAAGTTATATTTTTTGTTAAACTCTTCATTGAACTAACCTGAATTATCTCCTTATTTTTAATTCTGAAAGCTTTTGTGATATTTGAATACATACTTCTACTATTCATAACTATTTTTGTTAAAAACCCTCCAGAAACCCCTATATAAGATCGTATTCCGAATATTAGTTTGCCAAAAGATAATACATCTCCCTTTTTCACATTTATAACTTTATTTAAATCAATTGGGTGATCATTTATTGATGGACTAATATTTGCTCCAGTAATACTAATTTTGGTATTTAACAGAAATCTTAACATAGGACCAGTCATGGTAATTTCCATTACAGCATCATTTTCGTTATTTCCTAAGATTTTATTTGCTAATGAAGATGAGAATTGGTCCATAGATCCTGAAATAGGCACTCCATAATTTTCACTTCCAAATCTACCTAGATCTTGAATTGTTGAATAAAATCCAGATTTAAGAACTTCAATCATTAGTTACGGTTTTATTAAATACATATAATTTTGATTCTACTTGAATCTTAAGTAGCTCATATTCTTTTAAAGAAATGGATATAAAGGATACTTTATCACCAGGTTTAATAAAACAAGGGGGTGATTGTTCTGAATCGAATAGATTAATTGGTGAGTTTCCTATAATATGCCATCCACCTGGACTTTCATTTGGGTAAATACCAGTTTGTGATCCCCCAATTCCAACTGAACCTTTAGGAATATTAAATTTTGGATTTTTTTTACGTGGATGATGAATTTTTTTATCTAATCCACCTAAATATAAAAAACCAGGGAGAAATCCTATGTTATAAACTCTATATTCTTTTTTGGAGTGTAAAGAAATTATTTCTTTTTTATCGATAGATAGACTCTTTTCTAAATACCCTAAGTCACTTCCAAAACTAAGATCGTAGCAAACGGGTATTTCCCATTTATTAAAAACTTGCTTTTTTATGAAATTAATTTCTTGATAAATTTTTTTCAATTCCAAAACTTTGTTTTGTGTATTGTTAATGATAGGATAGGTGATTAACAGAGAATTATACGAAGATTTTAAATAAACATTATTTGTAGAAATCTTTTTTTCAATTTCTGATTTAAATAATAATATGTTTTTTAAAATAGTTTCATCAATAATCGATGTCCATTCTATCAAAATAGAATTTTCTCCAAAACTTTTATATTTTAATTCGAATGATTTCAAAGTTTAATTAATCTTAATTCCAAGCTTATAGAATTTATGATATAGGTCTTTAAGTAATTTAATAGCATTGGGATTGTCTCCATGTATACATAAGGTGTCATATTTAACCGGCACTTTAATCTGATCGATACTTATTATAGTTTTATTGTTTATAATACTGTAAGCATGTTTAAACATAACATTAGAATCTTTAATTAAAGCATTATCATTTTTTCTAGAAACCAAAGTTAAATCAGAGTTGTAATTTCTATCTAAGAACAACTCATAATAAATTTGGACATTTGCTTTTTTTGCAATTTCAGCAATTAATGAAGAGTATGGAACGTATAGTTTCACATTAATTTTCTTCATTATATCAACTATAATTTTAGCTGTTTCTTTATCATTTGCTGCAAGATTGTAAAGTGCTCCATGAGGTTTCACATGATGGAGACTACAGTTTTCTGTAATTAATATACGATTAAGCGATTCTATTTGATAAATTAAAGACTTCAACAGTTCATCTTTACTTATAGAAATTGTTTTTCTACCAAAATTTTTTTTATCTGGAAATGAAGGGTGAGCACCCATTTTTAATTTATATTTTTTTGCTAATTTCACAATCGCCAACATACTTTCTGAATCACCGGTGTGTCCACCACAAGCTATATTACATGAAGAAATTAAAGGAAATAGCAGGTGTTCATTCCCTATACCTTCACCAACATCAGCATTAATATTTAGTAGTATTTCTTTCATTATAATATTTCAAAAACTTTTAGAAGACTCTTTAATCCAAGAAATAAAGTTATCAATAGAATTGCTAATCCCGTAACATTTTGCCATTTTGAATTTATATATTTTCCTAACACAGATTCCTTATTTACAATCCAAATTAAGAATCCCGCAATGATTGGAAGTAGAATTCCATTAGTAATTTGAGCAAATTTTATTATTTCTATAGATTTTATTCCTAAAGAAGAAGATATCACACCTGCCAATAAAATAAGCATCCAAACAAATCTAAATTTTTTACTTTTCAAACTTATGGACCACCCTAAGCATCCGGCAGCAACATAAGAAGCTGCTAATGGAGCAGTTATTGCGCTAGTTATTCCAGCTGAAAACAAGCCTATAGCTAATATATATTTAGAACTAGCTCCAAATAACGGTTCAATTCCTTTTGCTAAATCAGCTGCATTATTAATGCTTTCAATTTGTAATGAAGCTGCAGATATAACTATACACATAGAAACAATCCCACCTAGAGCAATAGCAATAACTGTATCGTTCCTTGCAAACTTTAAATCACTTTCATTATGCCATTTTTCTTTAACAAGTGAAGCATGAAGAAAAAGATTATAAGGGACTACAGTTGTTCCAATTAATCCGATTACTATTAAAATACTGCCTTTAGGAAATTTAGGAATAAGTAGGCCATGTAATAAATCCATTAAATCCGGCCTAGTTATTATTGCTGTTGCAATAAATGAAACACTCATTATAATTACTAAGAATATAAGTGATCTTTCAATTATTTTATAATTACCTACATACAATAAGGCAAAAGCTATTGCTCCTAAAAGAATGCTATAAGGTTTAATATTTAAATCATATAAGTTTATAATATTTTCACCAAAAACAGCTTCTAAACCTAAAACTCCACCACTAATATTACCAGCTTCATAAGCAGCATTTCCTATTACAATTGCTGAGAGAATTAAAGTTATAATTACCTTTTTTAATATAGGATTATGTATTTCATTTCTTATAACTTCTGAAAGGCCTTTTTTAGAAATGATTCCTAATCTGGCTGACATTTCTTGCAGAACTATAGTGGCAAATACAGATAAAACTAAAGCCCATAAAAGAGAGAATCCATAATCTAGCCCAGCGATACTACATAAAGTGACAGTGCCTGGGCCGATAAATGCAGCAGCTACTAATGGTCCAGGACCTATATTATCAAACCATTTTTTCATTTAAACTTAATTGAATGCAATTTAATAACTTTAATAAACTATTTATTTTATATTAAAAATTGAAAAAATTCATTTTATTACTATCATTTTTATTTCTTTTTTCTTGTGAAGATCAGAATGATGGTCCGTTTTCAGGCCGGCAGCATAGTGTTATTATAGACAAAGGAATTTATAAGGTTTCTTATAATGAATCATATGAACAGCCAAATTGGATAGAATATACGGTTTCTAATCGACCTAAAAATGTAGATAGAGGAAATAAAGATTTTTATTTAGAACCTGGAGTTCATACATCCGATGATGCTGATTATTATAAAAATGAGTGGGATAAAGGACATTTAGCTCCAGCTGCGACTTTTAGTGATTCAGAAGAAAATCTAAGTAAAACATTCTCTTTTATTAACTGTGCTATGCAAATTGATAATCTTAATAGGGGAGAGTGGGCTCAGTTAGAACAACAGGTTAGAGATTGGTCTATTTCTGAAGGAAATATTAGTGTTCGAATAGACTTGGTTTTTGCATCAAATCATATTATTAGATCAACTGGAGTTCATATCCCAACTGGTTTTTGGAAAAATCTTTCCTTTTCAAATGGCAATCAAACTTGTTACTATTTTCCAAATTCTTCAACAGATAAAAATTGGGATCAATACGAAAACACTTGTAATTAATTTTATAGAGTTAAAATCTTTTACCAATTGAAAAACCTCCTCTTGCAACTCCTATTGATCTACCACCGTTATTACCGTTATTATCATCAGGATCATATAATAAATTTCTACCTAACCCAAATAAAAGTTCAAAAGTAAAACCTTTTCTATTGATCCATTTATTACCAACAGCAAGGCCTGGTGCTATATCAAAGTAATTGTCTGTTTCGTATGTGTTTATACCTAAGCCGTTTAATAAGAAATTTTGAGATTCACCAAAAGCAAATTTTGAAAAAACTTCAGCAAAAAATCCCTTACTTCCAAAATCTTCTGATTTTGTAAAATAGAATCTGTAATAAGGTGTTATTACAAATTTATTATCATAGTATGATCCGATATCTTCGTCACTACTGCCTAAATTTAAAAAAAGTGTTGCTCCAAAACCAGAAGATGAGTTATTGGTTTTTTCATATCCCACAGTTAATGCAGGGAACATTAATAAATCTAAGAAATCAATTTTTAATTCATTTTGTCCTAATGAACTTGTGAATTCTTCCATTTGTTTATCTGATTTAATAACAACAACTTCATTGACATCGTTTTGTGCAATTAGAATAGATGGAATGATTAGAAATATTAATACGAATTTTCTCATGATTTTTTTTTTGCAATATAATAAATGTTTGTATTAAGATTTATTTTAAAATATTAATAATTATTTTTTGTTTAATATATTTAATTAATAACTTAATGAAACTATGTTAAAACCCATTGTCAAAAAAATATTTTTTTATTTCTTATTGTTTTGTGGAATTATAATGTCTACTTCTCATTTAGGTGATAATTATATGGGTATTTCAGATGAAGAAGGTTATAGAATGACTATAGGTTTTATATGTTTATTGATATTTTTTTTAGAATATTTATTACCTAAAATTAGAAATAAATGAAGCTTAAATTCTATCAGATTGATGCTTTTACTGAAAAAAATTCTGAAGGAAGTCCCGCTTGTATTATTCCATTATCTAATTGGTTGTCAGATGATTTGTTACAAAAAATAGCTAAAGAAACTGCTGTGCCAGAAACTGCTTTTTTTATTTATAATAAAAATAAAATACACTTAAGATGGTTTACTCCAGATATTGAAATGGATTTATGTGGTCATGCCACTCTTGCTGCTGCTCATTGTTTAAAATCCATTTTAAGTTATAAAAATGACAAGATAGTATTTGAAACATTGAGTGGAGATTTGACTGTTTGTGTACAGAAGGGTATATATCACCTTAATTTTCCTTCTAGAAAACCTATAATATCTGTATTGCCTTTAGAAATTAAAAATGCATTGAATATTCAACCAAAAGATGTGTATAAATCAAGAGATTATATGTTAGTTTATGATTCTGAAGAGCAGATCAAAAATATCAAAATAGATATTAAATTTTTTAATAAAATTAATTTAGATCCTGGAGGTGTCATAGTTACTGCCAAAGGTGATGAAGTCGATTTTGTATCTAGATATTTCACTCCACAAGCATCTGTTCTAGAAGATCCCGTGACTGGATCATCACATTGCTCTTTAATGAATCTTGCCTTATTCGTTAAAATTTTCACATCTTTTGCAAGTTTTAATACTAGAAATTTCTTTCTTTTTTCATAAATACCATATCTATAATTATAATAAATATCAATAATATCTTCGACATTTTTATATTTTTTCAACTGTTGTATTGAATCAAACAAATGCATATTTGTCGTAGTTTTAGTAGTATATAATTTTAACCGCTTTTCTAACATCGTGCAACCATAATCTGTTATCTCTGGTGCTATTTTTTGTAGAACACCACTATGAAATTTAATTGTAAAATCAATACACGAATCAGTACTCATATCATTAAATGATTTAATTATTGGTTTTTTCTTAGGAGTTTCATCCATCAATGATTCTAGATGTGCTTTATAATCGTCCGTCCATAATCCTATTGGTAGTTCTGTTACTCGAATCATATTAGAACTTATTATTTTATAGTTACCTTTGATAAGGTATTTTGTTTCGGTCACTCTTGTAACAGAACCTGTAAATCCTTCATAATATGGGATAAAATCCATCAATAAACACTTATCTTCTTCTCCAGTTAATTTATGTTTCAAATATTGTACTATTTCTTGAGGATTATATGATGGACCATCATAACTAAACCCTGTACCAATCCCTTTACCTCCATTCACAATACACATCGGGATAATAGGTGCATACATATCTGGTTCTACCATTGTACCATCATCATCTAAATAATTCAATACATTATCATCTGCCTCAATATAAATAAACTTTGATAGTGGGTTTAATTGTGTAAAGATATATCTTTCCGATGCACTATCCTTTCCTCCTCGCAATCTTGTTCCAAACTGACCATTAGGTAAGAACAGATTAATGTTGTTGGATCCTACAAAGTTTTGTGCCATGCCAACAATCGCACCGTTTAACGATGCTTCACCGTGATGATAACCAGAGTGTTCAGATACATATCCTGTAAACTGTGCTACCTTGATTTCACTTGTCAAGTTTTTCTTGAAGCCTGCAAATAAGATTTTTCTAAGACTAATTTTTAATCCGTCCATCAAATTTGGAATAGATCTATCACAATCATATTTGGAAAAATGAATTAATTCTTTATCAATAAAATCCTTATAATAATTTGTATATGTCTCTTGTGTCTCCAAGGCGTCGGCGACGTAGGGAAATTCAATAGGTATACCTTTCATAATTTCCGCGGTTAATTCGACACCCAGTTTACGCTGAATATCTTTTACATCATAATGTAATGGATTTACATCGGGATCATCATAGTCACATGACCGAACACTTTTTACAAATACATTAATGTCGAGATTTAATTTTTTGGACCAAATGATACTTTCTTCTATTTCATCCATCTTTCTTTCATGTTGCATATTTGTTTTTGCTTGTGGTGTTCTAACACATACCTCATCATCTTCCGTTCCGGTATACAAAGCACGACCATAAAATAATTCTTTTTCGAGAAAGCGTCGTTTAAAAGAGAAAAGTTGCGTTGGTATAAATTCTTCGTAATTCGGATCCATGTCCTCATTCATTTCGTCAGTATATGGATTATAATATTGTTCTAAGCACTTCACGACATTAGAATAACAAGGATATTCCTCGTTTCTAAATAACATTACTAAATATAACAATGTTCCCAAATATTCATTATTCGTCATAAAGTTTTCTTCTTCTGTCAACCCCAGCATTATTAAATAAATAATGCCCTGACTTAATGGCAATCCAATAGAATGCCCACAATGTAACGCAATCGTTATTACAATTGCAATCTCGCTTATGTCTTTTAAAGGTATCGCATGTTTAAATTTATAAACTTTGTTCGTTTCGTCATATACTAAGAATTTTTTTATATAAATACCACACTGACTAAATACCTGGCGTGTTACACCTCCTTGATCAATCACTGGTGAATCTTTAACAACAAAAAATAACGATGTTGTTATCCTATCTGGTTTACTGTAAATTTCGTTAATTATTAA